>SAMEA104315424__coassemble_1066_pt1 | contig 14046 bp, 7 predicted proteins | sample SAMEA104315424__metabat2_low_PE_013 | metagenome-assembled genome bin SAMEA104315424 (sample SAMEA104315424) | gut metagenome | biome: Monkey gut; feature: monkey-associated habitat; material: faeces | place: China | collected 2013 | reverse complement strand
TACTCGCCCTCGTTCAGCGAGTCGGACAGACATTCGCTGTACTTGTTGGCGATGGTGAACTTCACGTTGGTGCCTTTTAATGTCCAGTGGCAGAAATAATAATCAAAACCGCTCTCCTGCTTGGCGTAGTCGGAGTAGGTCATGCGGTTGCTGCGCACGCGGTAGTCGTCCCAACCGCCCTCGGCAACATCGGTGCGGATGTAGTATTCGCCTGTATATAAATGCGTTGCGTCTGTTTGCAGGGTTGCAGTGCCGCCGCTTTGTTTCAATACAAGATTGTAGATACCCGTTGCCGAAATGGCAGAGATGTCTGCGACGGGGTACGTGCCGATGGTCGTCCATTCTGTGCCTGCACTCGTGATGTCCGAGCATTGTTGCAGGAGGATAGCCGGTGTGTTGGCAGGGTTGATATGGAAACTGATGGTGTCCGCTACCGCGCCCGTCGTACTTTGCCGGACAGAATGTGAGGGGTGGTACTTGGTGTATAGCGGTTCCGCGCCCTCGGTATAGACCAACCGATAGTAGCCCTGCGCCACAGGGTACTCCACGGAGAGCATCACCTTGCCGTCGCCAAACGAGGCGATAAAGCGATAGTTGCCGGGGGCAGAGGGGGTGATGGTGGTGTTATCCCCGTTTACATTCAACTGAATATCAGCGCAATTGTCAAATGTGATTGCCTTTCCGTTGGCAAAATTCGCGCCATTGACGTTGTATATCTTCAGGTCGTAGTTCTGCTGCTCCAAGGCGATGGTCGTCTCGTATGTGAAACCGCCCGCAGACGCAGACACCAACGGATTGCTTGCCTCCCAATCGTTGAAGCCGCCACGCACGTCGTAGCCCGACTCGGTGGAGTTGTATATCATCCAGATACCCGTACTGCTGTACGAGGTGCTGTTCGTTTTGGCAGGTGTCTGCCCGCGCTCGGGGATAAACATATTCATCTTGTCGGTCCTGTCGCCGCGGTACACGGCATTGTTCTTGTAGAACTCGTCATAGCCTGACATATCCTTGTCGCTGAACGCCACATACGCAAAGGAGTTGTCCGACAAGGCAAAATAGTACACATCCGTATTACCCAACTGGGTCATCTCGCCAAACTCAAGGCGGTTGGTCTTGGGTGTCACACCTTTGTCCGCCACCCACACTGCGGCACTGAAGGTATAGACATACACATCGCTCCAGTCAAGGGTGTTCTTGAAATAAATGACCGGCACAAAGGTAGCCGTCACACTGCCCGCCGCCGTAGCGGTGATAGTGGTCGTGGCATTAGTGGGGTCATCCACCAGCACACCGCCTGCCGTCTGCCATTCCTTGAAGATATATCCTGCATTTGCGGTAGCGGTAATCACTACAGACTCGTCCTTCTTCACAACGACAGCACCGCTCGGCTCGGTCGTCCCGTTACCGTCGTCTGCAACCTGTACCGTATATTCACCCACGTCGTCCTTAACCCATTGCGCATAGAGCGTCAGGTCATCATCGGTTTGCACAGCGGCTCCCGCATAGTAATCATCACCCGTCCCGTCTGCCACCGTATTCCATCCTGCAAACGAGTATCCCTCATTTGCCAATCCGTCCCCGCTTGCTATGGTCAGATTGTCGCTGTTTAGCCCCGAAGTACTGCTCGCAGAGCCGCTGCCACCATTGGCATTGTACGTAATCGTTACGTCGTATGCATAGTCCACCCATGCACTACCCGTGTACATCTTCCCGCTCCACACGCCGGTAGTCGTCCATGCCTCAAAAGCCACTACCTGCGCTTTCCACGTTGAACCGTCGTATTGCTGAAATTGCAACTTGTCCAATCCCCCGTATTTCTCATTCATTGTCCCCGCGTAAACAGGTGTACCCTTGTATGTTTTGGCGGACTTTGTCATAGTCGTTTGGCACCACGCATTTTCGCCCTTGCTCATACAACCGTTTGCCTTGACCGTATAATTATCAGGATTGGCAAATACGTAGTACAGCGTGTGCGTCGTCTCAGCGGAAACACCCGCGCATAGCACTACCGACAACAAGGCGGGAAACATCCTGCGAACCAATATATTTGTCTTCATATCAATGTGTTTCATAATGGTTACAAGGTTTTTGGTCTCTTCTGTCTTACGGCTATTACCACGCCTGCCACACCCGCAAACGCCAACATCACCCATGGTTCACCGACAGGCGACTCGGGGTCTCGGTTGGGTTCCCCCGGAACGATAAAGCCGTTTCTGCGATTGGTGATACTGCGCGGTGTGCTCATACCTGCCGCCTCTGCGGCATCGTCGCTGGGCAGGTAGTCCGAAAAGGGCTCACTCACCATTGTACCCCTGCCGTACACAGAGGAATACATATCATATACGGCGGCATTCGTATTGCCAAACACATTGCCGCCAAACGCACTCTCCTGCGCATAGACGTCCCCCCACAGCGCAACCGTCAGCACCACAATCGGTATATACAATCTTCGTATTCGCATACTCAGGCATTAGACTTTTATATTTTACAGATGCAACAATACAGGCTGTCTTTCTGCCTTTTGTATAGCAAATCGACCACCTTTTTGTACAAACTTGCGGCAAAGTTATATAAAAACACAGATACTGCCAAGCCGCCGATAAGCAAAAACACCTTTTGGCACACAAAAAAAGTGCGCAAACGATTGCAAGCGCACTTTATCTCCATACACTCAACCCGAACCAATCTCGAACCAAAGTCGAATCAATATCGAATCAAGAGTATGATATTAGTATGTGATTAGTATGTTATTAGTATGTGATTAAGCAATCAATGCCGAATGAATACCGAAAGCATATTCATACAATCTCAATTCTTAATTCATCATTCTCAATTACACAAAGTGATTATACGCCCTCAGGTAGTGCCTCAATTCCGACAGCAACTGCTGGGTCTCTTGTAGGATATTCAGATACAGCCACGCTGTTTGTTGGGGCAATGCCGTTGCGTCTGCACTGTTCGTCATAGTCAGTCGGTCGAGGTGCTTCTTGCGCAGCGCAGACAGTTGGTTCTTAGCCACTTCTATTTCCGCGGTCAGTGCCTTGACTTCAGCCTCGGTGCCGCGGTAGGTCTGCAATGCCTTCTCGAAGTACCCCACGGTCTGTGCCGATACCATCTTCAGTTCGTCCGCCAAGTCCTCGGGCAGCGGGCTGAAACCGTTGTCCAGATGGTCGCAACACGGCACCGCGATACGCCGCAATCCGTACAGCATCTGCTCGCCCGCATTCGAGTCCAAGTGGAACCATGTGTTCTTCTCCAACGCCAATGTCGGGTCGATACTGCGGAGCCCTACCAACTCCCTTGAGCGCAGTTTCCGTTTGTACAACTGCATGTCTTTCAACTGTTTGCACGTCTTTCGCAGTCCGTGCAGGTCTTCATTGCAAATCTCCTCGCAGGTCTTGGCGTACAGTTTCTCCGCCTGACCCAATATATATGCCGTTCCCATGGTGTGCAGGCGGCGCAGACATTCCCATTTCTCTGCAGGGGTCTTCGCAGCCACCAGCGTTTGGTAGCACTCGTCTAATGCCGTCTGTTGCTCATCGGGCTTAGCCTCTTTGTGGAGCCCGTGCCAGAGGGCGAACACCACAGCCACTACTAACAAGCCAATCACCACGGCACCGCCCCTGTAGCACAACAGGCACACCACGCCCGCTGCCACAAACGCTATCGCAGCCGTCATAAACCAGCCGCCTATCACCGACAGCACGCCCGTAATCCTGTACACCGCCGATTCCCGCGTCCACGCCCTGTCCGCCAGCGACGTACCCATCGCCACGATGAACGTGATGTAAGTGGTTGACAATGGCAACTTAAGCGACGTACCCATGATTATCAGCAGTCCGCCCAGCACGAGGTTCACCGATGCGCGGATGAGGTCGAAGGCCGCGCCGTCTTCCATAATCGCCTCCTGTGTGTTGAACCGCGAGTCTATCCATTTCACCACACGCCGCGGAAGCACATTCTCCACTGCCGACGACAGGTGTTGCGCACTCCGCACGATACTCTTTGCCACCCTGCTGCCGCCGAACATCTCATCCCCCTCCGCCTGACGGCTCAGGTTCACCGAAGTCTGCACCACTTTCTGTGCTTTCGATGACTTTACCAATGCCAGTACCATAATCAACCCCGCCGCGATAAGGAAGTATATCGGCGTGCTTGCCGGCGCATTCAGCGCGCCCATCATATACGATTCGGGGTCAGTCCCGTGCGCAGCAAAGTCCGTGTATGTCGATAGTGCCGCCAATGGCACACCTACGAAATTCACAAGGTCGTTGCTCGCAAACGCCATCGCCAGCGCAAACGTTCCGAACAGCACGATTATCTTGAATACGTTCACGCGCATCAGATACAGCACCTCCATCAGCACGCAACTCACCACAAACATTCCGCATAGCAGCACCGCCGTATGCCCTTCTATCCACATCGTGATGTCCGTGGGCACAAGCGGACTTTTGGCTACCACCTTGATAAACACGAAGTACAGTATTGCCGAGATACTGATGCCGCCGAACAGCCCCACAAACCACTTCAGCCGCGGCGTATAATTGAAGGTGAACAGCAGTCGCGTCAGCCATTGCACCAAGGTGCCGACCACAAACGCGATGCCCACACTCAGGAAGATGCCCAATATCACCTCCAGTGCCTTGCTTGTGTTCAGCAAATCCGAGAACGCCAGCAGCCCTGTGCTGTCGCTTGCAATCTTGAGGCACGACAGGCAGAATGTGCCGCCCAGCAACTCAAACACCAGCGACACCGTCGTGGATGTCGGCATTCCCATGGAGTTGAACAAATCGAGCAGCAGCACATCGGTCAGCATCACCGCCATGAAGATACACATCAGTTCCTTCATGGAGAACGCTTCCGGCTGGAAGATTCCGTGCCGCGCAATGTCCATCATACCGTTGCTGATGGCGGCGCCTATGAAGATTCCGAGGGCTGCCACTATCATGATTGTCTTGAACTTGGCGGCTTTGCTGCCTACGGCGGAGTTGAGGAAATTGACTGCATCATTGCTCACGCCCACCCACAAATCGATGATTGCCAGCGCAAACAAAAAGATAATCATCACCAAATACATCGTGTTCATACGCTTAATCTTTAATAGTTTCTACTGCATACTTGCTTTCACATGCCATTCTTTATTTTCTTTTCCGCTGCAAAAGTACACCAACTGTGTTACGTGCTTGTGAAGATATTGTTAAGTTTTTATGAAGACGGGCATTTGCCAGCCTGCAAAATGACCTATACGCCTGAAGTTAGATGCGTTTGCCTTGATTGCCAACGCTATGGGGGTGTTTTTCGCTTTTTCTTCTATTGGAAGCGGGAGATGAGATTGTAGGCTTGGTAGATGCCGAGTTCGCCGGCTTTGCTGAGGTCGGCGAGCCCTTCCTCGACCTCGTCGATGAAGATGTGCGTCAAGCCGCGGTTGAAATAGGCTTCGGCAAAGTCGGGATCCACCTCAATCGCCTGCGTGTAGTAGCGGATGGCGGCACGGAAATCCTGCTGGATGCAGAGCATGTTTGCCTTGTTGTAGTAGGCAAAAGAGAAGTCGGGCACATGGTCGATGACGTAGTCGTAGTCGCGCATCATGAGTTCAAAATCCGCCCCTTCGGTCTTCTCGCCCATGGCGCGGCGGTACTCAAGCAACTTGTACCGCCAGTTGGCACGGCAGAAATAGGCGAAATACAAGGTGCCGTCGAGCATGGTAGCACGGGTGGCATCGTCGATAGCCGAGGAGTAGTCCTGCACGAGGGCGAACTCAATAGCCCGCGCCATATAGGCGGCACTCAGACGACTATTCTGCGGTGAGTTGGGTGAGGCTATCTGCTCCAACATATCAATGCCGTCCGACAAAGCATTGATACGCTCAAAATGCTGGTTCACCATATCCGCCGTGAGTGCCATCTCCTGTACGGTGAAGCGAAGTGGGGCAGGAAGCAACTGTTTGCGGTTGTACTCATCAATGGAAGCGTGCGAGTAGTTGGTGCGGCGAAGCGACTGGGTATTGGCATTCGGCACGTAGTATGAGAGGGTGATGTTCGGCTCATTCACCACATCGGTATAGCGTTTCTGGATGGTGCCGCGGGTCTCGCTCTCGTACTTGCGCTCCTCATCAGTCGCTTCTTGGTTCTGTGCAGCCATAGCGGAGAACTCCTTGCGGCGGTCACGTTTCTGGGGCTGCGACTGAGCCAGTTGGAGGTCCGTAGAGACGGATTGTGCCTGAATGCTGTCCTTCTTCTGCTCCAACTCATAGGCACGTGTGCGATACTGATAGGCGGCTTTGCCCTGTCCGAGGGCTGTCTCCACCTGTGCGGCAAGGTAGTAGGACGGCAGGAAATACGGGTAGCGGTCAATCAGCGTGGTGAAGTCAGCGAGTGCGTCTTTCCATTGGTTGAGGTGCAATAGCACAAGTCCGCGCTGGTAGAGCACCTCCACTTGGTCAGGGTCGAGTTCTACCACCTTGTTGAAGTCCTCAAGGGCGCGGTTGTAGTCGCCGAGTTCCTGCCGCAGGATGCCGCGGTTGTAGTAGCACTGGGCATCGCGCGGGGCGAGAGAGACCGCCTTGTCGTAGTCAGCAAGGGCGGAGCGGTAGTTGTGGAGACGGTAGAAGATAATGCCGCGGTTGATGTAGTCGCCTGCCCACTTGCTGCCTTGGTTGACGGAGTTGGTGAGGGCAGCGAGGGCATCGTTCTGGCGGTCCTGCATGAGATAGACGAGTCCGAGTGCCGACCATGCGGCGGGGTTCTGGCTGTCGTACTGCGTGGCATCGGTGAAGGCATTGAGGGCGCAGAGGGTGTCGTTGTTGCGCAGGCAGATAGGGCCTTTCTCGAAGAGCAGCGACGCCGAGTGGGGCTCGCGGCTGAGGAGGCGGTCGATGTCCTGCAAGGCGCGGTCGTAGTGCTTCTCCTCGGCAAGGACATCGGCACGAAGGACAAGATAGGTCTTGTTCTCGGGGGCGAAGATGAGCGCCTCGGAGAAGTCCTTTTCGGCTTTCTCCAACTGCCCCGTCTGGCGATAGACATAGCCGCGCGTGTAGTACGCCCCGGGCTGGAACGGGTTGCGCTCGATGGCGGCGTTGCAGTCCTGCTCCGCACCCGTGTAGTCGCCCAACTGAATCTTGGCGATGGCACGCAACAGGTAGGGTTCGCTGAGGTATGGCTTGAGTTTGATGACCTGGTTAAAGTACTGGATACTAAGCACATAGTCGTCGAAGTACAGCGCATTGCGCCCGATAGCGGTGATGCGGTCGGTGTTGAGTTGCGCGAAAGCACAGCCGCCGACCAGCAGCATGCACACCCCCATCAGCCCTCGCAGGACGAGGGTGCGCATGGATTGCCTTATGTGCTGTAGCCGGTGCATCTTACGGGTTGAGCCTTTCGCCTAAGAGGTTGTATTCCTGACCGTTGCAGATGATGATGACGTTGCCGTTGCGCAACTCTTTGTGCACTGTGGCAGCCTGTGGGGCTGCAGTGCTGTCACAGCCCGTTGGCGGGTCGTCGGTAACATCTCTCACAAGGCGCACAGAGGCACTAAGGGCACTATTACTCGTTAGTTGCAAACTACTGTTCAGGAAACATATTGCAGAAAGTGGCTCTGTAGATGTATATCGATAATATCCGCGTTTTTGTGCTGCACCAATACCCTGACTTCCGTTCATCGCTTTACTGCGTAAGCCTGCCGCAGGAAGGAATACAGCTCCTGCCGATTCCATCTCCAACCAAGTGGCAGTGGTGTAGATGTTGATGTTATAGTCGTGATTGCTGCCGGACGGACGGGAATAGGAGTAATCGCCCCATTTGCTTCGGACGAATCCACGCTCTGTACTGGGGCGGAAAGCAATGCCCTCCGGCTGCTCCCAGTCGTCAGGCAGGATAATGAGTCCGCAAGTCCCGCAGACAGTAGCCAAGGCAAAGAGTTTATCGGCATTGGGGCGGTCGAACATGAGGTAGTTCCACTCGTCTATAGAGAACGTGCGCCACATATTCGGGGTGTTGCCTCCGTTGACAATGGGGTTGGTACCCCAGTCGAGAAAGTCTCCCTCGTAGTCGGCTTCGGTGGTGGAGGTACTGATGCCCCACACAGGTGTTTCGCTTTGGATGCTTCTGCCGAAGAGGTCAACCGTGTCGGCAAGGACGAGGTTGCCGTCTGCGTCTGTGGTGGCATTGGCAGTCCCGAGGCAGTTGTCCTGATGTTCGGCAAAGTGCCACAGCAGGTTGCCCGTTGTCACTCCCGAGCATTGGAGGTTGCCCGGGGAGAAATACACTTGCTTGTCCGCCGAGACGGAGAAGGCTTTTGGCGTGAACGCGGGCAGCACTTTCTCGAACAGGACGCGGACTACCACCGCTCCTGCGGGCATGGTGAAGCGGTATTTGTCGGGTGTCCCGTCTACGGGCGTGACGGGTACGGGTGTCCCGTCCTGCGTGACGCTGACGGAGTGGAACTGGTAGTATTTATCGGAAGAGGTGATAGTAATGTTGACCACTTCGCCTGCTTCCGCCTCTTGTCGGTCGATAGTGTAGGTGCCGTGTTCGGCGTCTGTCGGCGTGATGGTGTAGCCTGTGAAGTCGTGTGCCAGGCGCACGGAAGTACCGAAATGACGCAGGTCCGGCTGTTTGGAACTCAAGTAACCGGTGTAGTAGAAAGAGTATGCCTCAGTGCTTTTGTTGCTGTCGGGAGTGCCTGTCCAGTAGTAGGCACCCCGGATACTCGCATCAATTCCCGAACGGGAGTTTGCAGCGGGCAGGAATACGGCACCTGCCTGCTCCATACGTTGCCATTCATCGGCGGTGTATTTGTTGTGCCAGTATTCTTCCAAGCGGCCTTGCGATATGTAACAGGTACCATCTGCTTCGAGCAGCAGCCCTGTTTCGGTGCTGGACTTGAAGGTCAGTCCGTCGGGCGTTTGCCAGTTGTCGGGCAGGATGAGTATCCCTTGCGCGTCGTGTACGGTGCCCGTGGAAAATAGTTTGTCGGCATTGGGGCGGTCGTATAAGATGTACGTCCACTCGTCCTTGGTGAGCGTGCGCCACGGGTTGAGCGTGTTGCCGCCGTTGGCGATGGGGTTGGTGCCCCAGTCCACAAAGTCGCCCGAATAGTCGGCATCGTTCGCCGAGGTGCTGATGCCCCACTTGGCACCCGTGCTGCCGCTCCAGCCGAAGAGGTCGATATGGTCGGCAAGTTGCCCGTCGGCGACGTTGGCTGTGCCGAGGTAGTCTATCTGATAGTCAGCAAACTGCCAGGTGTCGGTGCTTGCCCGGTACGACAGGTTGCCCTGCGAGAAATACACGCGCCTGTCTGCCGACACCGAGATGGGGTGCGCTATGTACGAGGGCTCGGGAATGAATGCCGCCTTGACCGTGACATCGCCCGTCAGCACGGTGAATTGGTATGTGCCAGCCGCTTCGTCCACACAGGTGATGGGCAGGCTGTTAGTGCCCTGCATCGCCGAGATACTGCGAAAGCGATACCCCTCGGCGGGTGTGGCGGTGAGGGTGATGATGCCATTTTCCATGGCGCGGGTCGTGTCCGCCGTCAGGGTGCCGTGTGCGGGTTGCGCAACGGTGATGGTGTATTGGGGCACGGTCCACACGAGGCGCACCGAGTGCCCGTAGGAACGCGACCATTCCTGCTGCGGGTCCACCAGATATTCGTAGAAACGCATACACAGCGTATTGAATTGAGGCATAGGCACATCCGACCAATACCGTCCGTCGTCGTAAGTGAACACCCTGTTGCCATCTCTGGCTCCCGCCGCGGGGAGGAAGACGGCACCTTTTGCCTCCATTTTCTCCCATTGATAGGCGCTATACTTGTTGTAGTCCCAACCATTTGCCTGCGGTCTCCACGAGATGGTGGACAGCGGAAAGTTGTCGGGCAGCAGAATCAGCCCGTGTACCCCGTCCACGGTGCCCCGGGAGTAGAGTTGGTCTGCGTTGGGGCGGCCTTTGGTGATATACCACCATTCACTGGTGCCCGGTGTGCGCCACGTGTTGGCGGGGCTGGTGCCGATGACGTTGGTGCCCCAATCGGTGAATGATGGATAGTATGCGGATTGTTGATTTGTGAGGGTAGGGTTGTTGCCCGTTCCCCAGCCGAAAAGGTCTATCCAGCCATCGTAGGTGTCGGATATATTGTTGTTGTCTTTGCCGATACAGTCGGTCTGGTTCTCGGCAAAGCGCCAGGTCTTGGTGCTTGCCTTGTACTGCAGGTTGCCCCGTGAGAAATAGACAATCCTGTCCGCTGATGTGGAGAAGAATCCACGGATAGCACCGTCGGGTGTACTGCTCTGCGCCTGTGCACCGAGCGCGGCTAATATAGCCGTAAGGAGGATGTAGAAGCGTCTCATAACAATTGTATTTTAAGTTTATATTGTATGCTGTTGTTGTCGAGGCGTTATTTGCACCATTGTGCGGGGTCGAACCATGCGGGTATGTCGAACTGTTCGGCGGTGTCGTAACCCAGGTTGGAATCGGCATACACCTTCTGCATATAGAGCGAGAAGATAGGCAGTGCCATGTTCGCACCCTGTCCCAACGCCATGCGGTCGAAGTGGATGGAGCGGTCCTCGCCGCCTACCCACACGCCGCTCACCAGCGAGGGCGTGAAGCCCACAAACCAGCCGTCGGAGTTGTTCTGGCTGGTACCTGTCTTGCCGCCCATGGGGGCTTTCAGCCCGTAGCGCAGGCGTGCACGCACACCCGTACCGTGGTCCATCACGTTGCGGAGCATGTATATCATCTTGTATGCCGTGGTCTCGCTGATAATCTCGTAGGTCTTGGGCGTAAAAGTCGCCAGCACGTTGCCGTTGTTGTCCTCGATGCGCGTCACATAGAGCGGCTCCACACGGATGCCCTTGTTCGGGAAGGTCGTGTAGGCGTCCACCATCTCCTTCACGCTCACTTCGCACGGTCCGAGGCAGATGCTGACCACGGGGTCCAACTGCCCCTCGATGCCGAACGAGCGCATCAGGCGAACCAACTGCTCGGGCGTGTAGAGCGACATCAGGTAGGCGGTAATCCAGTTGCTGGACTGCTGCAAGCCCCAGTTGAGCGTCACCATCTCGCCGCGGTTCTTCACGTGGGTGTCGCGCGGTGTCCAGCGCACGCCGTTGCCGTCTATCAGGGTCACGGAGTCGTTCACGGTGCTGTCGCACGGCCACATGCCCTCGTCCATGGCAAGGGTGTAGAGGTACGGCTTCACGGTGGAGCCTATCTGCCGGCGACCCGTGTTTACCATATCGTATTGGAACTGCGCGAAGTTCGGTCCACCCACATACGCCTTCACCGCGCCCGTGTGCGGGTCCATACTCATAAACCCGCAACGCAGGAAGTATTTGTTCCAGCGTATCGAGTCCAGCGGCGTCATCACGGTGTCAATCATGCCGTTGTACGAGAATACGCGCATCTCCACGGGCGTGTTGAATGCCTCGCGTATCTCGGTCTCCGACTTGCCGTCTTTCTTCATGGCGCGGTAGCGGTCGGTCTGGCGCATGGCGCGGTTCATGATGCCGTCTATCTCTTCGCGCGACAGGTCACGCGAGAACGGGGCATAACTCTTGCCTTTCTTCTCTTTGTAGAAGTCCTTCTGCAACGCCTGAATATGCTCGTTCACAGCCTCTTCCGCGTACTGCTGCATACGCGAGTCGATGGTGGTGTAGATGCGCAGACCGTCCTGATAGAGGTCATACGGCGTGCCGTCGGGCTTGTGGTTCTTGTTGCAGAAACCGTACAGCGGGTTCTCTTTCCACTGTTTCAAGTCTATCTCGTACTGCTGCTTGTTCCACTCGGGATAGTTGCTTGCCTTGGGCTGCTTGGCGGTCAGCACACCGCGCAGATACTCGCGGAAATACGGTGCCAAGCCCTGCTTGTGGTCCACGCTCTGGTACTTGATGTCTATCGGCAACGCCTGCAGCGAGTCGCGCACCTCGGGCGTGATGTAGTCGTACTTGCACATCTGCCCGAGCACCGTGTTGCGCCGTGCCAATGCCCTCTCGGGACGGCGGATAGGGTTGTAGAGTGCAGGGTTCTTGCACAGTCCCACCAGCGTGGCTGCCTCTTCTATCTTCAGGTCGGCGGGCGTGGTGGAGAAGTACACCAGTGCCGCCGACTTCACGCCCACGGCGTTGTAGAGAAAGTCGAACTGGTTCAGGTACATCGTCAGTATCTCCTCTTTCGAGTACAGCCGCTCCAACTTGGTGGCAATCACCCATTCGATAGGTTTCTGCAATGCACGCTCGAAGATGTTGTTTGCCCGTGGCGACCACAACTGCTTTGCCAACTGCTGCGTGATGGTACTGCCGCCGCCGGCACGTCCCAGCATCAGTATGGCGCGTGTCAAGCCTTTCGCGTCCACACCTGTATGGTTGTAGAAACGGGCATCCTCTGTGGCAATCAGTGCGTCAATCATGTACGGCGAAATCTGGTCATAGGTCACGCCCACGCGGTTCTCCTTGCGGTAGAAACGTCCCAGCGACTGCATATCCGACGAGAACACCTCTGTCGCGAACCTGTTTTTCGGGTTCTGCAACTCGTCCAGCGGCGGCAGATAGCCTAACCACCCCTTGGTTATCATCCAAAAGATGAGCACCACCAGCAGCACGCCGCCGGCAAATATACCCCAAAACCAACACAGGAATTTCTTCTTGAATGTCGGGCTAACGGATTGTTTCTTAGTCTCTTTCTTCATATCAGGTCTTCAATGATTCTGTTTAGTATATGGTACCCCTCCGTGGTTGCCACGAGGCGGTTTCCCTCTGTGCGCAGCAGTCCGCGCCGGAGGTAGGGTAGGGCTTTCGCTTCGTCCACATCGCTCTGCGCAATCCCCTCGGCTGTCCGCAAACCCAGCATCACACGCTCGGTGTGCCGCTGCTCATTGGTCAGCGTCTCCTGTTCCCGCTGAAAATCGTGTGCCAGAGCACCTTTTATATATAGGTCTATGTCGCTCGGGTTCCAGTAGCGGTGCACTCCGTCGTAACTGTGTGCGCCTGCTCCCAGACCGATGTACGGCGTGTCGTTCCAGTAGTTGGAGTTGTGCCGTGAACGCCTGCCCGGGCGGGCAAAATTGCTCACCTCGTAGTGCTCGTATCCCGCCTTGGTCAGTTGTTCGACGATATAGTCAAACATCCGGTTCTCGGTATCCTCGTCCACCTCTTCTATCTCCCCGCGTTCCAGCATCCGTGTCATCGCCGTCCCCTCCTCGTAACTCAGACAATAGGTGGATATATGCTCCACCTCCTGCCGCAACAACTCCTCCACATCCCTCCTCAGCACCTCCATCGCCGCATTACGCATTGCATGGGGTAGCCCGTAAATCAAGTCCGCCGATATATTCTCAAACCCCTCCTCTCGTGCTATCCTCACCGCCTCTCGTGCTTGTTCTGCCGTGTGCCGCCTGCCAATCAGCCGTAGCATATCGTCGTTAAACGACTGAATACCAATGCTCAGCCTGGTCACCCCCATGGCTCTCCACGCTCTCGCTTTCTCGTGGGTGATGTCCCCCGGATTGGCTTCTATGGTCACCTCTCGGGCACTCTCCACAGGCAATACCCCCAACAACCTCCGCAAATCCTCCACTTCTAATAAACTCGGTGTCCCCCCACCGATGTATATGGTCTCTATGACTTGTGTCGCCAAAGCCGTGGGGACGACGCGTCTCGCGTCGTCAGTATTGCTTGATTGTGTATTTTGTGCGCATGTTGCGCACAATAGGTTTTGTTTGGTTTTGTCTGTTTTGGTTATTTCCTGACTCATCGCCCATTCCTCAATCACGGCATCCACATACTTCCCTCTGCGCCTCAACTGCGTAGTCGAGTAGAAGTCGCAGTACTTGCAGCGACTTTTGCAAAACGGAATATGTACGTATATGCCTGCCACGTGACGTGATGCGATGCACAATATATAGCCTGCAAAGTTACGAAAATTATCTCAACTCTGCAAATGCGCATCTATAGTCCCACTTGTTATCAAGCCCCTCCTTTTGAGTTGTACTATCCAATAACAAATGCAATTCCGTTGCAAAGTTAGGGAAAAAAGTTGAAGAAGCAATCTT
>SAMEA104315424__coassemble_1038_pt1 | contig 14451 bp, 10 predicted proteins | sample SAMEA104315424__metabat2_low_PE_013 | metagenome-assembled genome bin SAMEA104315424 (sample SAMEA104315424) | gut metagenome | biome: Monkey gut; feature: monkey-associated habitat; material: faeces | place: China | collected 2013 | reverse complement strand
GACAACCCGTATAGCCGTTACCGCAAGATACGTCCCACCGCAGCGGTAGCCTTAACCGACACGATTATGGCATGGAGCGAGGCTTGTGACCAAACGGAAGCCGACACGGTATGGATGCCTGTATATGTGAAGCCTGCTGCCGTGACAGGCATCACGGTGGACGAGGCATGCCTCTCACCCAACACAGCCTACACTTTCCATGCCGTGCAAGGCACCAATGCTCCGCAGGCTGCGTCCTATACTTGGCAGGTGAAGGTAGGTAACGCCTATGTGAACAAGAGTGATTTCACAGGTGATTCCCTTGTGCTGATTGTCACTACCAATATGCAGGCAGTACGTGTCCGCCCCAACGGGTTAGGCGGATGCGATGGCACTTTCTCATCGGACAAAGCATTGGTATTCAAACCCGCAGCACCGGAAGGAATAGAAGCAGACGGGTGTATCGCATACAATATGCCGGATACAGTAACCTTTAGTATCGTCAATCCTGTAGCAAACCAGCAATACGAATGGACATTGCCAGCAGGTTGGAGTAAGGTGAATAATAGCGCATACACCAATGGGCAATCCATTGATGTACGCACCACAGGTGCAGCAGGTACATATACAGTCAGCGCATACGGAGTGGGTACTGGAACGTGTGGAAACTCTGAACCTGCCACCATTAATGCTACTATAAATAGTGTGGAGAAATCTATTATTTATACTGCCGCAACAGAATTATTTAGTGTATCACCAACAAGACCTCGAGGCACCAACTATTATTGGTATTTAGTTTACAATGGACATATCGTTGGAGGTGATAATGTCTTTTATGACAATGACAATACAGCCTTAGCCGTTTCTTTGTCAGATGATTATTTCGACCTGTCCGAAAATCTTATCAATAGTACAGAATACACTCTTGTGTTAGAGTTCGAGGTTTCATCGGGGTGTAAAGCCCGTCTTACATACGGTGCACCATTAAATCCTGCAATAGACTATAAAAATACCACTCCTGTTTCACCGTTGCGGACACAACGTTATATGAAGACAAGGAGGATAGAAGATGCTCTCAACAGTCCAACGTTATTAGTATCTCCAAATCCTGTGTCACATACTCTTGAGGTTAAATTGAATGATGAAAGTGAGTTTAGTGTTAAGATACTAAGTGTAGATGCAGAGCCCCTATATACTGATGATACAATGCTTAAACAGCATAGTATAGATGTATCTTCATACCCAACAGGAACGTATATTGTTCTTGCTTTTCAAGATGGCAAGCGCGTAGCAATGCAGCGATTTATAAAGCAATAGTTTATGAAGCGTTCATTGATGCTATTATTATGTACAATCGGTAGCCTGTGCGGAGTATCCGTACAGGCTACCCTGTACGACAACGATGAGGACTATATGAATCGTCGTTATTTTACGGCTGCTAATTCACAAGGCATCGAACTCAGGTATGGTATTTTATCCGATAGTACTATTATCTTGACTTCAAGTGGTACTATGCCGAATTATCCGGATATTACATCTGATACTATCATCGTACCAGAGAATGTAGTTCTTAATGATACTATATACACCATTGTGACTACCGATGGAGGAGGGGTGTTTTATGGCATTACCTCACTAACGACTGTCTATTTGCCCAAAAGCATTTCATTGATAGGCGATACTATAAAGTATAACCCTCGTACAGATGATATAGATGCAGTGGATTTAGATTGGGATATGAACAATAGTTTTTTGGGATGTCCCAATCTGCAAAACATCTATGTTGATGAGGCGAATCCTTACTATACTTCTATAGACGGAGTGGTGTATTCTAAGGACAAAAAGCAATTGGTGGTATATCCTTGTGGGCGTAAAGATGAGAGATATGCTCCAATAGAAGGCTGTGAAGATATATTGCGATATGCCTTTGTAGGGCACAATGCCTTGAGAGAAATAGAATTTCCTAATTCTCTAAAGACTATCAGCCACCATGCGTTAATGTCGGAGTTCTATTTGAAACGAGTTGTACTAAAAGACTCAATAGAAGCCTTAGGTATGAATGCGCTACCTAAGTGGATGTATAAAGACGAAAGTAGTAGAAACAAGAGAACCTCCCTTCCTCGATTAGATTTAGGAGCACGGCTTAATAGAATCAGTACATTTGCTCTTCCTGCTACAGATACTATCTACTGCTATGCACTAACCCCTCCTACAGGTTTCAGCAAGTGTAATTTCGTGAAGGATACTACACTTTTGTTTGTTCCCCGTAGTAGTATCAATGCATATCGTAGCGCTTTCGGTTGGAACCAGACTTCTCGTATATACCCTATCGAGCCGCCTATTGTGGCGGGTGTGGATAATGCTACGGTGTCGTGGGTGCAGAACTTCTCTGCTACGGGGTATGTATGGACGCTGTATAGTGACGCGGCACATACGCAGGTGGTAATGACGCTTACTTTTGACCAACGGGGCTACCTCAAGAGCATTGTCCTTGGCAATGCCGCATCGGCTCCGCAGCGTGCTTTGGCGCAAACCATGGCTATGGACAATGTCAATGGCGGAGAGGGCGACGGCAATGGTGATGGTGATAGCGAGGGTGACGGTGAAAAACGCTTTGCAGAGTACTACTCGTTCACTATCAGCAGTCTCAACCGCAATACGAAGTATTACTACACCCGCCAATCCCTCTCCGACGACCAAATCATCGACGAGGAGAGCGGCTCTTTCGACACTTCGGACAAGACTCCCACAGGAGTAGACACCATCCCCGCTTTTGACGGCACCGCCCCCGATGCCCTCAAAATCATCAGTAACGGAAACATCTACATCCTCCGCAACGGAAAAGTATATACTTCAACAGGCGTCGAGGTGAAGTAACCACCGTCCTTCCTGTCGTCTTTCTGTATTGTGGCTGAAGAGGCTGTCTAACAAGTTTAGACAGCCTCTTCTCTTTTTGGTACGTAAGCGCCCCGGGAGACGTGAAGCGTAAGGCGGATGTGCAACGCACATTGAGCGCCGTAGCGACAACGAAGCCCTGTGGGCTGAGTAGAACTCCTTATCGGGCGGGGTCCCTGTAAGCCCGTGGGCGAAACGGGGTGCTTCTCTCGCGTCGTCAAAAATAGCCGTTTCTCTTTAGAAATTAACCTTTGCTCATACTTGTTAGACGACATTCATAATCGCTACGTGCACATGATTGGCGCGTAGCGATTATTTTTACCCTTGTTTTGATTATACCGACCAAGAAAAATGCTGTAATTTTGCAGCCGAAATCTATAATAACAACCAACATGAAACCAAACATCAAAGAGTACGCTATTCGCGCTATTAAACAAACTGCCCAGTCTGATGCTATGGGTTGTAGTCAACCTGTGAGCCATTCGCTTTCTGACCCGGCACTGCTCCGGTGGCAGCAGTCCACGCAGCAGATACACACGCTTTTGGAGCAGCAAGAGCACCTGTTGGCAGACCTGCTTTATGGGTTTTTATTTGCATATCTTGTATATTTGCACAAAAAGCAGTACCTTTGTCGAAATATAATATCGTAATCAACTTATATAAATGTAATAGTTATGAAAACGCAGAACCCCTTATGGTTGAAGTACGTCGTAACAGGCGTTGTTGTTTTGGCACTAATTCCCTTGTGCTTGGTACGTTGCACGCGCGTGGACAGTAGTGCGGTAGGTGTGAAGTTCAATAAACTTTCGCTCACCGACCAAGGCAAATTGGACGCTTCTCCCGTAACGGGCTATGTGTTCTATTGCCCGATTACCACGGATGTATTCAAGTATCCTACATTCGTTCAGCGTGTTGATTACAAGCCGTTCACCGTCACTACGCGCGATGCGGCTATCTTCACGATGGACCCTACTATGGCATACTACCTCAATCGCGACAAGGCTGTCGATGTGTTCTTCAAATACCGCAGGGACCTCCACGAGATAGAGGCAGGGTATATGCGCACGGTCATTTATGATGCCTATCGTATTACCGCGAACAACTACTCCAGTGACGAACTGATGGCGAACCGCGCCAAGTTTGAAAACGAAGTGCGTGTCATGCTTGACAGCACACTCACTGCGGAGGGTTTCATCGTTACCGAGTTTACGTCGCAAATCACTCCGCCTGAGAGTCTGCGACAGATGATTGATGCCAAGAATGCCGCTGTGCAGGCGGCGTTGAAGGCGGAGAACGAGGTCAAGGAGGCAGAAGCCAATGCCAAGATAGCCGTTGCCAAAGCCGAGGGCGATGCCCGTGCTCTCAAAATCAAAGCCGATGCCGAGGCGTACTACAACCGCACCATATCCGCCTCACTCTCGCCGCTGATTATTCAGGAAGACTGGATAGAGAAATGGGACGGCAAACTGCCTACCGTGCAGGGCGGAGACAATATGATGCCTATTGTCAATATGCAGAAATAGGTCGGTCGCGGGCTGTCTGTGCTGTCAAAATGGCAGCAGATGACCCGTTGGCACGGAATATGTACGTTTGCGGTCGGCGAAAACCGCCGAAGCAAATAGTATATTGAAAACAACTGAATAGTGAATGGTTTTTATGTCAAAGAACAAGCATAAACATAGTGCGGAAGCACAAGAGGAAACGAAAATGAGTATGGAGAACCCGCAGACAGAGGAGCCGAAAGAGGCTACTCAAGAAGAGTCATTGGAGGGTGCTACGGACGCCGAAGTGCGCGAAGAAGACGCGGAACTGCAAGCCAAAGTGGCAGAGTTGGAGAAGCGCGTGGCAGAGTTGGAGGACATGAAACTGCGCCAGATGGCGGAGTTTGACAACTATCGCCGCCGTACCAACAAAGAGAAACTGGACTTGGTGGAGACCGCCGGCGAGCGTATATTCAAAGACATGCTGCCGCTGGTGGACGACTTTGAGCGCGCCAAAGATGCCATGCAAAAGACCGATGACGTAATCGCCATACGCGATGGCATCGACCTGATTTACAACAAGTTTGTAAAGTTTCTCGGTGACAACAACGTACACGCGATAGAGACGAAAGACGTGGAGTTTTCGACCGACGAACATGAGGCGATAACCACTTTTGCCGCAGGCGAGGACAAGAAAGGCAAGATAATTGACTGCACACAAAAGGGGTATAAGTTGGGCGACAAGGTGATTCGCTTCGCCAAAGTGGTCGTGGGAGAGTGAGGGTAATTAAGAATTAAAAATTAAGAATTAAGAGTTGCATAGTGGTGTATCGCCAGTGCAATTGAAGTCTTATGGCAGAGAAAAGAGATTACTATGAGGTGCTGGGCGTGGACAAGAACGCGTCAGCAGAGGACATAAAAAAGGCGTACCGCAAGAAAGCGATACAGTACCACCCCGACAAGAACCCCGGGGACAAAGAGGCGGAAGAGAAGTTCAAGGAGGCTGCAGAAGCCTACGAGGTGCTGTCAGACCCTCAGAAACGTCAGCGTTATGACCAATACGGCTTTGCCGGAATGGGCGGTGCAGGCGGCTTCAACGGCGGGCAGGGCATGAATATGGAGGATATATTCTCACAGTTCGGTGACCTGTTCGAGTCGTGGGGTATGGGCGGCGGCGGACACTTCTCGTCGTTCTTCGGCGGACAACGCGGTGGCGGTGGTCAGCGCGTACGCCGCGGTTCAGATCTCCGTGTGCGTGTGCACGTTACTTTGGAGGAGATTGCCACAGGCGTGGACAAGAAGATAAGAGTGAAGAAGTTAGTGCCCTGTCAGGACTGCCATGGTACGGGTAGTGCGGACGGCAGCCAGGGAGATGTATGCCCGACCTGTAAGGGTACGGGACGCATCGTAAGGACACAGCGCGGCATCTTCGGCATGATGCAGGTTCAGGACGAGTGCCCGACCTGCCACGGAGAAGGAAGAATCATCAAGAACAAGTGCCCGAAGTGCAACGGCGAAGGTGTGGTTCGTGCAGAGGAAGTGATTGATATTCACATACCTGCAGGCGTGACGGGTGGTATGCAGATACCTGTTCACGGTAAGGGCAATGCCGCTCCGAATGGCGGTGTGCCGGGTGACTTGCTGGTACTGATAGAAGAGGAGGAACACAAAGACTTTGTCCGTGACGGCAATGATTTGGTATATAACCTGTTGCTGGATATGCCGACCGCGATATTGGGCGGGCAAGTGATTATCCCGACACTGCAAGGCGAAGCGAAGATAACCATCACACCAGGCACACAACCCGGTAAGGTGCTGAGAATGAGGGGCAAAGGTCTTCCTATCATCGACCAATATGCACGCCAATACGGTACGGGCGATATGCTGATAAATGTGGGCGTGTATATCCCCGAGCACCTGAGTCGCGACGAGAAGAAGATGATAGAGCAGTTGAAGACCAGCGAGAACGTGAAACCGGGTAGCAGCGACAAAAAGAACTTCTTCAAGAACCTGTTCGGATGAAACAACGGCATATGACCACACGGTGTGTGGTGACGATGATTCTGGTATGCCTCAGTACGATAGTTCGCGCCGAGGCATTTCCCGTTTTTGGGGTGGACAGCGTAAAAAGCGAGTTTTTCCGCGAGTGGTACCAGTGGGGCGAACTGCCGCATTACTTAGATAACTACTCGGATTACTGCGTGTATGAGGCGGAGACGACGGGCGAATGGTCGCTACCCGAGCAGATGGTGTTCTCGGTGAACGGCAACTCGTTCAAGTGGAACCGCTACTATGTGGACGGTTTCCGCGTGGACAGCCGTATGTTCGCAGGGAGTACGCTGTATCACATGGATATGATGGAGCACTCGCTGGCGCTGGATTATCACCGCGGCAGCCTGCATTTCGCGACCGACAGCGTGCGGCTGAGCCGTGTATCGCTGAGCGGCAATGCGGGTGGACTGGGCGGTATTGCGCCCGGTACGAAAGAGGCACTGAATATCCAGCACAAGTCGGGCGCAGAGCGGGTGTATCTGCAGGAAGAAATCACCACCCGTATGCACCTGCTGGGTGGCGGACAGTTGGACGCCGTATATGGCATTTTACCAACACGCATACGCCAACTACGGGGTGCGCCGGCAACTGAAAATGGACTATCAAGGGCTGTGCGGCACATTCGATTCGCCCTATTACAAAGCCCAGGTGGACGGTACGCTGCCGCTGCCGAAAAACAAAGTAGTGGACAGGTTGGGCTATATCTTTGCCGCACAGGGGCGCGAGGATATGCTGGCGGAGTTTATGTACAACGACAACGAGTTGGCACAGCAACGGTCGTACACCCTGTCGGTATATGGTACGAAAGACTACGGGCGCACGGGCAAACTGACCACGGGACTCACGTGGGCGCTGCACGATATTCGGCATCAAGACTTGGCATTTACCCGCAACATCATAGACCAGGACGGCGAGGCGTTTGAACCGTGGTACGCCGACGGCAAGACAAACGAACTGAACTGGGCGGTGAACTACCGATACGACATTCTGCCCTGGTTGCGGCTGAAGATTGATGCCTATAACTCGCTGATACATTTCTCCCCCTCGACGACCGAATGGAGCAACGAAATCACTTACCAGACACTCAATATGGAGACTCCGTTGCCGCTCTACCGCTACGACTGGCAGTCGGCAGCATTTACCTCGGGGCTATTAGAGAACAGCGTAGTACTGGAAGCAGACAAACAGGTAACGCCGTGGCTGCGGCTGCAAGGTATGGTCGGGGCGACATTGGACGGAATCCTGCTGCGCAACAAACCGGTGGTTACGCCCTCGTGGGAGGCTATGTTCGGTATGCATTTCACACCCGCCAAATGGTTTACGGCAGATATTGTGGTAGCCAACTACCGCACGCGGTACACTTATGACGATGTGTGCTATTTGAGCGATGACTATATGAACGGCGTAGCGCGCTATGCCGACGGCACAGTACTGACGACCACGGGCGGAAAGTACCATATAGCGGACAAACACTTGCGGCAACCGCAGTATTTTGTTATGGATATTCCGTTCCGCTTCACGATAGGGCGGCACGAGATCTCGGTGCTGACCAGTATGAAAAAGTACTACAACACGTGGACGACTACCTACGCAGGCGATACGGACGCCGACTACACGGCGGTGGGTGTGAACCAGGACGGCTACAACCATATAGATTATAACGTGTATGCCATGAAGGGCATGGAGCGGAACTATATAGTAACGACCGCGCCGGCAGTAGGACCGAAGTTTATCTTCAACACCCCGCTTTTTGCATCCAACGAAATCAAATACACCTACAACGGCAAGAAAGTGTTTTTCTCGGCGGCATGGCAGAGTTACTGCGTGAGCGGCACCTCGGCGTTAGGCAACGGCGTACTGAGCAACAATATCGGTGTGCTGAACGAATCGACGGCTTCGCCCAACATCACGCTCAACAATGCGAATATGATGCAGACCGATGCGGAGATACGCTCGTTGGGACGATTGGATCAAGACCGCGCGTTTATCGCCCGCTTGCAGTTGGGAGTGAACATCACCGAGAACTGGCAGTTGTCGCTGTCGGGCAAATTCAAGGACGGAACGCCGATTACCAACTTCCGTTCGCTGCTCTATACCGATGCGGCGGGGCATACGCAGGCGGTGATATGGAATGCGGACACGCGCGGCGACAACACGGTGGACGCCCATTTCGGAAAACGCGAGGACTCGTTCTTCAACTTCGACCTGCGTCTGCGCTACCGCGGACTCATCAAAGGGCTGCCTTTCTCGGCAGAGGCTACGTGCTACAACTTCTGGGACTTTGGTACAGCACTCGGCGAATACACGTTTGACTACCGCCCCGATACGGGCAAGGACGTGCCGGGCAACCGCTATGCGCTGCAACTATGCGTGCCGCGCGGGCTGATCGTGAAAGTATGTGTAGGATTGGAAAAGCAGAAATAAGATGATACGCAAACTGCTAAAAAACACAGGTTTCCTCGTGGCGATACACGCCCTGTGCCTGATAGCGATGGGGCTGTGCCGCGTGCTGCTGTTGCTGACCAATATGCCCGCAGGCGGAATTGATTGGGCATTAACCGGACGGGCAATGCTGATAGGACTGAAATTCGACAATCTGATTGCCTGCTATGTGTCGGCATTGCCGCTGCTGTTTCTGACCGTATTCACTCTGTGCATTGCCCGCAAGGCGCAGTACGAGGCGTGGACGGCAAAGGCGATGCGGGGCATCGGTTGGTTCTACGGCGTAGTGTATGCAATAGGGCTTTTTATAGAGGTAGCCAACGCACGGTATTTCCATTTCTTTGACAATCACCTGAATATATCCGTAACGGAATGGTTCGGCTTTGTGGGCGATACGGCGGGTATGCTGTTCGGCGACAAGGTGAACCTGCTGTTTCTGCTGATTGCCGTGGTACTGATTACGCTGTTTGAATGGGCACTGGTTGCCATAGTGCGAGCGTTCCGCCGGCATATCGACAACGGTAGTTCCGTACCGAGCGGGCGCGATTACGCGGGGGCGATAGCGATCAGCGTGCTGCTGTACGGCGTATGCTTCTGTGGCATACGCGGCAGTTTCCAGCGGTATCCATTAGGCGTCAGTTTTGCCTATTTCTGCGACAATGCGTTTTATAACCGACTAGGTATCAATCCGATATTCAATATTATCAAGAGTGCAGAATACACAGCAAAGGAACTGCCCGAGGTGCTGCACATAGACGAAGAAAAGGCGTTGGCGGCGGTGCAGAGCGAATTGGGCGTACAGGAAACGGATTCGCTCCACCCGCTCAACCGCCCTATAGCGGCAAGCGAGGGATTGGGCAAATGCAATGTGGTGGTAATACTGATGGAGTCGATGAGTGCAGTACATTTGGACGAGATGTACAACGGGCGGCATATCACGCCGTATCTGTCAGGTCTGCGGAGCCAATCGCTCTATTTCAGCAATTTCTATTCGGCGGGCGTACATACCAACAACGGCATTACCGCCACGCTCTACGGCTATGGTCCGAACTTCGCCAAGGCGACGATGACGGTGCCTTCCGACCGGTACACGGGGCTGCCGTACGCCCTGCGGCAGAACGGCTACAACACGTATGCGTTTGTAACGGGCAACCCGCAGTACGACAATATGAACTCGTTTTTCTACGACAACAATATCGAGCGGATTTTCTCGCTCTACGACTATCCTTCCGACAAGGCGGTGAACAACTTCGGGGTGCCGGACGACTATATGTTTTCGTACGGGTTGGACTATCTGGCACAGCGCAGCGACACCGCAGACAAGCCTTTCTTTGCGCTGTTCCTGACGGTGAGCAACCACACGCCGTTTGTCATTCCCGAGGCATACCGCCCATTGGGCGGCGACGAACAGCAGCAGATCATCGCCTACGCAGACGATGCACTGCGGGCATTTATGGAGCAGGCACAGCAGACAGAATGGGGACGGAACACGGTGTTTGTCCTTGTTGGCGACCACGGCAATCCCGTCTCGACACCCTACGACTACAACCTGCAATACAACACGATACCCTGTTTCTTCGTGGCGAAAGGAATAGCCGATACGGTGGTGAACAAGCCTGCACAACAGCAGGATATAGCCCCTACCATGCTGGGATTGTTGGGGTTGCCTTATACCGACAACACGATGGGTATCAACCAGTTGCAACAGACACGCCAGTATGCGTACTTCGTGAACAACGACCATCTCGGGTGCTGCGACGGGGAGTGGCTGTACTCATACAGCATCAACACCCGGCAGGAATATCTGTATCATATCGGTTGCACGGACGACCAAAGCATAGCAGAGCCCGAGCGCCTGCAGGTTATGCGGCGATATGCTGCACAACACCAACTGATAAACCTGCGTGCCGTACAGAATAAATGGACAGAGCCATGCGAATAGCCTTTGATGCCAAACGTGCTTTTGCCAACAGTCGTGGCTTGGGTAATTACAGTCGTGATACGCTGCGACTGATGACGATGTACGCTCCAGAGCATGCGTACTACTATTTCGGTGTGCCTACGGAGCGTTTCTGTCCGAGCACGGGTATAGTGGTGTCGCCACAGGGCGTGTGGAAGGCAGTGCCATCGCTATGGCGCAGTATGGGATGTGTGGCTGATTTGAAGCGCAAGGGTATAGAGGTGTATCACGGTTTGTCGGGGGAGATACCCTTTGGCATTCACAGGACCGGCATCAAGACTATCGTTACGGTGCATGACTTGATATTCTTGCGTTACCCAGAGTTGTACAGCAGGACTTACAGGTGGTTGTTTACCGAAAAAGTGCGTTACGCATGCCGTTATGCCACATGTATCATTGCCATTTCAGAACAAACCAAACAGGATATTATAGACTACTTCGGTGTTGCGCCAGACCGAATCACGGTTGTCTATCAAGGTTGCAGCAACCTGTTCAGACAACCAGTATCGGCTGAACAAGTGAAGGATGTACTTCAGCGACATGGTATAGAAGGCAAGTATATCATAGACGTGGGGGCAATCGAACCGCGCAAGAACCTGAAGAACTTGTTGCTCGGTATGGCGGAAGCGCATATTGATACGCCGCTTGTGGTGATAGGCGGACATAGCCGTTATGCCGATGAGATGAAGGCATTGGCAGGGCAATTGGGCTTGAAGGTTCTCATGCTACATGGTGTGCCTTTCGCGGAATTCCCTGCATTGTACAAGGGCGCGGAGTGCTTGGTATATCCATCTGTGTTTGAGGGGTTTGGCATACCTATTCTGGAGGCAATGTGTGCAGGTACACCGGTGGTTACATCGGTGGGCAGTTGTTTCCAAGAGACCGGCGGGGACGCAGCCCTATATGCCGACCCGCATAGCCCGAACAGTATCGGGGAGCAACTGAAACGCGTGCTTTCGGATGCGGCACTACGCGAGAAGATGGCAACACGCGGATACAAACAGAGCGGGAAGTTTACGGATGAGGAAGTGGCGCACCACCTGATAGATGTATATGCAACATTATGAAGATACTCATTGACTTATCCATACTGAAGAATGTGAATTGCGGTTTGGGGCAGGTGGCTCTGAACTACGGTTACTATTTCCGCGATACCTATGTCCCGCAACAAGGGGAAGATATATACCTGTTAGTGCCGAAGGACTATGCAGGGGCGTTTGGCGATAAGGTACACTATGTGCAAGCCAAGAAGATATACCGCATATTCCCATGGCTGATTGGCAAACGGTTTGACGTATGGCATGCTATCCATCAGTTATCACGCTACCAACCATTCTGCAAGCGTTATGTGCTGACGATACACGACTTCAATTTCGTATATGAGAAGACGGGCAAGCGGGTGCAGCAGTATCTGGACAAGATACAGAAAAAGGCGGACAAGGCAGACACAATTGTTTGCATCTCCGAGTTCGCCAAAAGCGAAACGGAAAAATATCTGCGGCTGAATGGCAAGCCTGTCCAAGTGGTATATAACGGCATAGAGCGCATCGACTTGCTGCAAGAGCAACAGCCTGCTTCCATATGCACAAGTACGCCCTATCTATTCACTATCGGAGAGTGCAAAGAGAAGAAGAATTTCCATGTGCTATTGGATATGATGAAGTGCCTGCCACAATACCAATTGTATATTGCAGGCAGGGATACCACTCCATACGCGGATATGATACGCCAGCGCATACAAGACGAACAGATAAAGAATGTGCATCTGCTGGGTATGGTAAGCCAGGCAGAAAAGGTGTGGCTGTATCGGCATTGTACGGCATTTGTATTCCCATCGCTTTTTGAAGGGTTCGGGCTTCCTGTTGTGGAGGCTATGCTGTTCCGTAAGCCGGTGATTTGTTCGCGAGAAACCAGTTTGGTGGAGATTGGCGGGAAGTATGTCCGTTTCTTCGAAGAGGGCTACCCTGCGGAAGCGTCTGCGCAACTGATACAAAATACCATTGATACGTACACCCATGAGGAGCAAGAGGCTGCGTGGCAGTATGCCACTTCTTTCTCATGGAAGAATCATGTAGAAGCATATCTGAGGATTTATCGAAAATAACCGCATTGTGATGCAGAACAAAGAACTATATAAGTCAATTCTTGCTTTCGTGCCCGTAGTGGGGCTATTGATAGTGGCGGCATCCATGCCGTTCGGGTACAGTAACATCCAACGGACGGGACATTATATTCTGGGTATTGGCTATGTGTTGGACTACGTTGTCAACCAACGGTGGCGCGGCTGGCGTTGGGGACGTGACAAGTGGGTGTATGTGACATTGATACTCCTGTTCCTGATGTTGCCTGCATGGCAATTATGGGACAAGACTCCACCCACAAACTACTTCTGGCACCAATTGGACCGCCATATTATGTTTATTGCCGTAGGCGTGGGCGGGATATTGGGATTCAGTGACAAATTCAGACTACAATATGTGGGGTATGTTATGCTACTTGTCGGTCTGTATATTGTAGGACTGAATACCTACTACTATATGGAGTGCCACCCGATGTTTCCTTTTGATACCCTGCTATATAACCGCGTGCGAGCAGAGAAAATCAACTCACACATGGTGATTAACCTGTATATGAACACGGCCATTATCATCGGTTTTTGGATATTGCACCAGCCATTCCGCAGGTGGGTGAAAGAGTGCGTAGGAGTGGCGATGATTATACTATGGTGCTATGTGCTGCTATCCGTAGGGCGTGCGGGTTTTATCACTTCCCTATTGATTGTGGGTGTATTTGGCATGACCTATATATGGAAAATCAAAAAGGCTTACAGTATTGCTCTCAGCATAGGCATTGTGGCACTATTGACCGTGCTGGTGCTACAGAATCAGCGTCTGGAAGCAGATGTAATGTTAAAGAATCCGCGTCTGCCCATATGGAATTACTCGGCGCGTATGATTGCCGAGCATCCGTGTATGGGGTATGGTGTCTCTACCATGAGTACGGAGTTCGTAGAGCAGATGTATCATGACGACATCGCTTACGAAGGGTTTGTGAGAGGGATAATGTCCGTGCCCGAGTTTATCCTGTGGGGTAAAAGTATGATGACGCATCACCCGCACAATGCTTTTCTGACCATATGGTTGGAGTTCGGCTTGTTTGGCATTATCACCCTGCTGCTGTTTTTCGTGGCAGCCATAGTGATGCCTACACGGGATATGCGGCTGTACGTATGGATGTTTCTGGCGGCGCTGTTCATTCAGATGATGTTTGAGCCACTGGGCGACCACCTGCAACCACAATTTATCTCCGTTGTTCTGCTGAGTCTGCAGTTGGCTTGCTATCCGCCAAGTGTCGCAGTGCCTTGCCATACGGACGATACGGCTTGTGGCAAATGATTTCCTGCAAGGCGTGAAAACAGGCACTTGCCATAAACAGCAGCCAAGTAATGCCGGACAAGTAACGGTAATTGATATACACCCGGTTGCGCAGAAATATCTCCTGCACATCCTGCGGAGAAAAGTGTGCGCCGATAGTGGCAGCGTGTTGGTGTAGGCACGATGTGCGTGCGGTATAGATAGAGGTCCACCCTCTCTGCCTGGCGCGCAAGGACAGGTCCATATCCTCAAAATAGAACGGGCTGAA
>SAMEA104315424__coassemble_1037_pt1 | contig 14480 bp, 13 predicted proteins | sample SAMEA104315424__metabat2_low_PE_013 | metagenome-assembled genome bin SAMEA104315424 (sample SAMEA104315424) | gut metagenome | biome: Monkey gut; feature: monkey-associated habitat; material: faeces | place: China | collected 2013 | reverse complement strand
CACCGCCTACCCAGAGTCCATTCTCCGCTACTCCTACAACGCCTTTCTCGGCATGGACAAGAACGCCATCTACATCGGCAACGGCGATATGGGGCTATTCCCGATGGTGCTGTTGCAAGAAGTGCTTGGTATTCAGCGCGATAAGCAGGTGGTTGCATACCCGTTCCTGTGGCTGCCTGACTATCTGACTGTCCTCTACAAACGCTTGGGCATCGCACCCTATCGCGGCGAAAAGAAATACCGTAGCACACAGGAAGGCATAGAAGAGTACTGCACCGATATTATCCTCTACATTGCCGAACAGACGGGGCGTCCTATCTACTTCTTTGGCGACACCTCCTATATCCCCAAGCGTCTGCTCCCCAACCTCTACCGCGAGGGACTCCTGCTGCGCTACAGTCCGAAGCGTTACGACAACACCGCCGCGACCAAGAACCTCATAGAGAACCGCTATCACCTTGAGTATCTGACCGAATCCGCGTCCGCGCCGCCTCTCTGCCGCATGGATTGCTTCGCCCATCGCGGCAGCCTTCGGGCTCCTTATCGGACTGGGCATACAACTTCCGCGTTTCGATGCGCCTGCTGATATGCTGGCTCACGCCGACACAGTGGTCTGCTACGATACTGTCTATCAGACCCTGCGCGATACCATCCGCCTATCCACCCCGCAGCGTACTGCCAAGAAGCACTATGCCCACGATACCCAAATCTCTGCGAGCAGCACCCCTGCCCCCACAGATAGCACAACCAAGCCCAATGCCCAGCCCGTCGGTCGCAACATCTTTGAGGACGGCGTGGACTACAGCATGCTGATATCCTGTGTGTATTGACGGTGCGAGTTGCGTTGCCATAGAGAAAAGGTCCTATTCAAAAAGGCATAGAAAGAGGCTGTGCAAACTATCCACAAAGAATGCCATTTCTTCTGATTTTGACGACGCGAGCCGCGTCGTCCCCCGACCACTAAATGCATAAAAAGAGACTGCCTAAACATATTAGACAGTCTCTTTTGCAGAATTGGAACAAACTTTATGTAAGTTTGGAGCGGGTGGGGATTACATATCCCACTGCTCGAGGGTGGCAGTGAGTTGGTCGAAGGTCTGCGCCTTGCTCTTCTCACGCACCTCGTTGATTTGCGCGCTGACGGCCTGGTCGTAGGTCTCAGCCTCCACGTTGCGGATAACGCCGAGTGCGATAGGCAGTTCGCAGGGAACCTCGGCATTGTGCACGTCGGTGACCATATCCTGACCCATGAGGGCAAGCATACGGTGCAAGGTCGGGTCCTCGAGGGTGGCGTCGTGCGTCAATACGCGCGGGTCGTCAGCCGGCACCACAATCAGGCGAGGCATGAGTCCTTGACTGTAATCCAGAGCGAGACCCTTGTCGTTGTCCTTGCCGAAAATCATCTTTTCGCCATGGCGGAGGACGATGCTACGCTCGGCGCGTGTCTCGCGGTCTGCAATCCATGCGTGGGTTCCGTTGTTGAAAATCACGCAGTTAACCAGACACTCGATGACGCTGGCACCCTTGTGCTGCTGCGCCTTGACCATACAATCGACGGTGGTGGGCATATCCACATCCAAGGTGCGGGCGAAGAACGTGCCGCGCGCTCCCATCACCAGTTCGGCGGGGATGAAAGGACGTTCCACCGTGCCAAAAGGACTGGATTTGCTGACAAAGCCCTTGGGCGAAGTGGGCGAATACTGACCCTTGGTGAGACCGTAGATACGGTTGTTGAAGAGGCAGATATTGAGGTCCACGTTGCGTCGAATCTCATGGATAAAATGGTTACCGCCGATAGCGAGGCAGTCGCCGTCGCCCGACATCTGCCAAACGGTGAGTTCGGGGTGGCTGGTCTTGACACCCGTTGCCACTGCGCCTCCGCGGCCGTGGATGGTGTTGAAACCGTAGGTATTGAGATAGTGGGGCATACGGCTCGAACAGCCGATACCCGAGATGACTACCGTTTCGTGGGTGGGCACACCTATTTGTGCCATGGCTTTTTGCAGGGCTGCACAGATGGCGTGGTCGCCGCAACCGGGGCAAAAACGAACGTATTGATCACTTTTGAATTGACTTGCTTCCATAATTTTTCCTTTTAGTCATTTAACCCCTTTACGTATTCCACAATGCGCTCCACAGCGAATGGCTGACCCATTATCTCGTTGTATTGCAGCAAGTTAACGCCGCTAATCTTGGAGCGCAGATAGTTGGCAAATTGTCCGCTGTTGAGTTCGCAAACGACGATGCGCTTGTAGGCGCGGAGGACATCAGCGGTGTTCTTGGGCAGCGGGTTGATATAGTTGAAGTGCGCCAGCGCGCAGTTCAGTTCGTTGGCAGCCGCGTGGAGGTGCCCCTCGGTGGAGCCCCAGCCCACGAGGAGCGTGTCGCTCCGGGTGTTGCCCTGTACGCGGAGTTCGGGGATACGGTTAGCCACCTGGTCCACTTTTGCCTGACGCGCGCGAACCATGAGTTCGTGGTTCTCGGGGTTGGTGGAGATGCTGCCTTTCTGTGCATCGCGCTCGAGACCGATATTGCGGTGCTCGTAGCCCTCCATACCGGCATAAGCCCAATAGCGGATGTTGTTCTCGTCGCGCAAAGCAGGGTTGTATTTGCCCTTGAGTTCCTCGGGCACGCCTTGCGGGTGGATGGCGGGCAGTTCGCTGAGTTGCGGGATGCGCCAGAGCCCCGTACCGTTTGCCAGATAGGTGTCGGTCATGAGGATGACGGGGGTCATGTTCTCCAAGGCGATTTTCGCAGCCATGTAGGCGTACTCGAAGCAGTTAGCCGACGTGGAAGCCGCCATAACCACTGCAGGGCACTCGCCGTTGCGGCCGTAAACAGCCTGCATGAGGTCGGTCTGCTCGGTCTTGGTAGGCAGACCCGTGCTGGGACCACCGCGCTGTACGTCGATGACAACCAGCGGCAACTCTGCCATCACTGCCAAGCCGATAGCCTCGGATTTCAGGCTCAAGCCCGGTCCCGAAGTGCTGGTAGCCGCGAGGTCGCCGGCGAACGATGCGCCGATGGCGGTGCAGACACCTGCAATCTCGTCCTCGGCCTGCACTACCATCACGCCCATGTCCTTGCGGGCAGCCAACTCGTGCATGATGTCGGTGGCAGGGGTGATGGGATAGGAGCCCAGGAACAGACGCTTGCCGCATTTCTCGGCAGCCGCAATCAAGCCCCACGCGGTGGCTTTGTTGCCCGCGATGGAGGTGTATTTGCCATGAGGCAGGTCCTCTGCCTTCTCCACATTGACGGTTTGGATATTGAGTGCGAGGTTGTTGCCGTAGTTGAAACCGTCGGTCAGCACTTTCACGTTGGGCGCGATGAGTTGCGGTTTCTTCTTGAACTTGCCCTCGAGGAAGTGGATAGCCTTGTCGATAGGACGGTTGAAGAGCCAGCAAACGACACCCAGCGCGAACATATTGCGCGACTTGAGGATGGCTTTGTTGTCCAAGCCGGAGTCCTTGAGGCTCTCTTTGGTGAGCGAGGTCAGTGCCACGGGAACGATTTGCACGCTCTCGGGGATACCGAGTTCGGTGAAGGGGTTGTCGGTCTTGTACAGCGCCTTCTCGAGGTCTTTGTCGGTGAAAGAGTCGGTGTCCACGATGACCACAGCGTTCTTCTTGTACATCGAACTGCTGTCTTCCCATTGTGCGCCCGGGTGATTGAACTTGGAGCCTAACGTGCAGACTTTCAACGCCGCAGCGTTCATAGCCACAATCACATCCGCCTTGTCGCCGGGGGTGTAAACGCCCGCACCCAGATTGACTTGGAAACCGCTCACGCCGCCCAGCGTGCCTTGCGGGGCGCGTATCTCAGCAGGAAAGTCCGGTAGGGTGCTAATCTCGTTGCCTAAAATGGCACTTAGTGAGGAGAACATGTTGCCGGTCAATTGCATACCGTCTCCGGAGTCGCCGCAAAAGCGTACCACTACATTTTGTTTTTGCATAATATTTTAGTTGTTTAAGGTGCGGCAATCGGTATGTGACCACCGCTCAAAATCGGGTGCAAAGGTAATACTTATTTTCTGTATGCGCAAATCATACTTGCTTTTTGCGGCTTTCGCGCTATCAAAAAGCAAGTATGACAGTCTGCATACCGCAGTGCCCTATGCCTGTTGCTTTCACTTTATCTCTTTTCCGCCTGCGGAATATACCTTATCCCCGCAGATGATAACCAACCGCCCGTCACGGATGCACTTGTATGGCGCCGTGGTCTGTTCGGGGGTGTATAGGGACTCTGTCGCGGTGCCCACTTCTTCCTGCCGGACGCACCATAGTTGTATCTCGTTGTGCGAGAGCATCACTATCGCGTCCAACCGTGTGGAGATTTGGCGTGTCAGTCCTACGTTGAAGGCATCCACCACCTTCACTGCTGCCACCGATGAGGAAGCTGCCATATCTTGGTCGTCAATCACCACGGCATCAAGGGTGATGTACTTGCACACCAGCGAGGAGTCCACTGCGGCAGGCGTTGTGACCGGTGTGGCAGCAGACGGGAACGGTTCAGGCAGACATTCCGCTTTTTTGTTCTGCTGTTGCCACTTGGCTGTGGGTATCAATTCGGGTACTCCGAAGTAGTTTTGGAAACGCCCTACCACGCCTGTGAGCACGTGTCCGTTCTCCAATCCCGAGCCATAGCGTTTGCCGTCGGCATCGCCCGTGTCGTATATCAGCATGGACCCCGTATGGTCGCGCACAAAGATGTAGCGGTCGTACTTCTTGGTCACCACTACCGTGTCCAAATAGATTGTGGTGTAGTCTTCTACGCGTACAGCCTCAGCCACCTTCATCGGTTGAACCACATTGAGCATCACCATTGCCTCTGCCGTTACGTCGCCGCTTGTCAGCACCAGTGTGTCTCGGTATATGCCTGCTTCGGTTGCCGCATAGGTGATTGTCAGGTTGTCTCCATCGCGGTCCAATTGTGTGGCAGAGAGTGCAAAAGGTGCTCCGCGCTTCAGCCGCACCGCTATATCCTCGGTCAGCCCGTTGGCGTTCACCGTAATGGTCTTGCTGCCTGTGGCGCGTTCTCCTGTTTTGCATACCGTCCCGAAGTTGGTCAGCGGTGCTACAATCGGCGTGGTATCGCCCAACGCCTCTACGCGCCTATAGATACATACGGGTGTCTGGCTGCCTGCGGAAGCATAGCACCCGAACAGTTTGCCCGTGGCATTGTACTGCAGGTACTTGCCCTTACTCTTGCCCATATTCCCGATGGTGGCGGTCCCGTCTGCAGCCACGCGGATGTCCCAATAGCCATAGTTGCCGTACGTGCCGCTGTCGTATAGTTTGTTCCATGCCGCCAACACGTTCTTTGTCTGCCCGCCACTGGCTACCAGGTACGCTTCCACGTAGCGTATCTCGTCCTGGATATAGTACACCGTCTGCCCGTCCAACTCCGTCTTGTGCAGCGTATAGACGGCACGGTCGTCAGGGGTCACCTGCGTGCGGTCTGCCGTGTACTTGCCGGCAATGGCATGGATATTGTTCTTCGACGTGTTTTCATCGTAGAAGCCCATGATATAGTCCATACCCGCCACATTGACACCAATGATAATCTGGTCAGAGTCTGCCAGTTGTGCAGCGTCTGTCACCAACTGATAGGTGTCTATCGTGAACGGATTAGCCCCGCCTGTACTGCTGTAAATGGTGATGGAGTTGAGGTAGATGGAGTTCTTCGTGCAGTTCACCACAAACTTCACTCGCCCTGTCTGTTCTTCGGGCAGCACTATGGTCATGTCACGGTTGCTCGGATTGGCAATCGTCCCCACCGAGTCCACCGCCATATTCTCGCCCACCTGCACAGCGATGCTCCCTTGTCCTTTGGTGGTTGTGGCATAGTTGAACGTCACGCGGCGCACCTTCTCAAAAGTCTGCACCGAGGTAGCTCCTGCTCCTGTGGTCTTGGCGGTTACCTGCACACCTATCTGGTAACTGCCGCTGTAGGCATTACCCGCCTTGTCGGACACCCAACCGTCGGTCTTGTTGTCGCATACCACTCCCTCCACTTTGCTGTTCCAATCCTTGGTGGTGAATGTGTAGGTGGACACACCTGCCGTCAGCATACCGCCCCACGACAGGGCTGCCAAGAGTATAAAAATACGTATCTGTTTCATTTCTCTCTGTGTTTTATTGTATAAATATCTTCTTGCTTGTATCTCCGTCGCGCACAATATACATCCCTGCGCGCAGGTTGTCGCGCCATATCGTCACATCTCTGCCCGCGATGTCAAATATACGGGGCGCACCGCGCTTTGCCTGCACCTCTCCCGCGTCCGTTGAAGGCGATTGCGCTGACACATGTATGGTGCAGGTTGTACTCTTCTCCCCCGCCGTCACGGTCAGTACTGCATCACATTCTTTCTTGGCTACAAGGCGGATACGAGTGCCCTCGTATGTGACAGAGATAAGCCGATACCTGTCCACACGCGCCGATATGGACGGGTCTGTGGCATTCTCCGGCAATACCGTCACGTCCATATATACCGTATCTCCCACTGCCATCTCTATATGGCTCTCAGGCAGCGATACCGACTCGACCTCTATTGCGGTGGTTGTATCTTCGGGCAGAATGATGCTGTCCCAGTCTATGTCTTTCAGTTGCGGCATTTCGGCGGGGTACAGGTAGTCGCATGTCATCATATAGCACCCCATCTCGCCGTGCTTGATGTACGCCTCCTTGCTGTTGATAGTCCATACCGCTACCTGCAACCCTGCGTTGCGGCACCGCTTCACCCACAGCAAATCCATTCCCCCGTTCTGTACCGAGAAATTGATACCCCACTGCTTGCACCACTCTAATTTGGCTTCGTCAATGGTATAGCACAGATATTGGCACTGCAACTGCGGGTAACGGGTGCGCACATACTCCAGCGACTTTTTCATGGAGGTAAAGATAATCGCCTTGTCCACCAACCCGTGCTTCTCTATCAGCGCATACAACCCCGCGAAGCGCGACATGTCGTTGTTGTTGATGCCCATGGTCCACTTCAACTCAATGACGGGAAAGACATTGTATATCTCGCATATATGCAAATACGAGTCCACCGTGCAAATATGCCCCGTATAGGTATTCCCGCCGCGTGTCTGCTTGTAATCCTCTGCCAGCAGTTCCTCCAATGTGCTGTTCGCCACCACCAACGAACCGCCTGTCTTCTCGGTACTCTCGTCATGGCATATCACATACTGCCCATCTTTGGTTACCCGCACATCGCACTCCAAGCCCGTGTAGCCGTATTTGTTGATGCCGTTGAGGTACGCCTCTGCGGTGTTCATCACACCTGTATAACTTCCCCGATGCCCTACAAACACGGGCTTCCACGCATACGCTCCGACCACCATACCGAGTAGCAGGGCTGTACATCCTATTCGTCTCACAATTCTACTCATATCCGTTTTGGTTTAATTCCCACTACAAAGATAATACAAAATCGTCAAAAATCCAAATTTATTTTCGTTTTTTCGCCAAAATGGTGCATTTTGTGTTTTTGGCTTGTAACACATGACACTCAATACTAAAAAATCTTCATTTTTCAGTGGTTTCTATGCATTTTTCCCAAAATGGCAGTTTTAATAAAAGTTAGATTTCAATTTGGACTTTTGCACACCCAAAGGCTATGCTAATTCACTACTCAATATCCATACAAATACATTCTCTTTTCCGATTACAACCCTAAAAACAGATGTGTTTTTATTGAATTATTTGGTTATATCCGAATTTTGTCGTATTTTTGCAGTACCAAAATATATTACGAATATGATACTGCGTGAAAACTACTTGAATCAAATCCGCCCCTTTATCAATCAGCCGATAGTGAAAGTGATTACCGGAATCCGCCGTTCCGGCAAGTCAGAACTGCTCAAGATGGTTCGTTTGGAACTGCAGCAATCCGGTGTAACTCAGGAACAAATTGTATATATCAATTTTGAGTCAATGCAATGGGATGCCTATCGCAATGCAGCGGCTCTTTATACGTATCTCAAAGAACAAAGGGAGCGACTTGCTACCCGTTTATACATCCTTTTGGACGAAATCCAAGAGGTACAAGGTTGGGAACGTGTTATCAATTCCATTTTGTCGGAATGGGACGCAGATATATACATCACCGGTAGCAACTCTCACCTTTTGTCTTCCGAACTCTCCACTTACATAGCCGGACGCTATGTGGAGATTTCCGTTTACCCGTTGTCTTTTCGCGAATTTCTTACCTTCCATAGTGCGGAAGCGGCAGACAAACAATGGCTTAGTAATGCTTTTGAGCAATACCTCCGTCAAGGAGGATTCCCTATTGCTCATATTCACCCCTATTCCAATGAAGAAATCTATAAGTTGGTTTCCGACATCTATTCCTCTATCCTGTTGCGAGATACCATCCAACGCTATAATATCCGTAATGTGGACTTATTAGACCGTCTGGTCGGTTTTCTGTTTGACAATATAGGTAATCCGTTTAGTGCCAAATCGGTTTCCGATTACATAAAAAGCCAACAGCGCAAGTGCGACTATGAGACCATTTACAATTATCTGCAGGCACTTCAGTCTTCATTTATCATCAATCGTGTTCCCCGCTACGATATAAAAGGAAAAGAAATCCTTGCTACACAAGAGAAATACTACGTTACCGACCTGTCTCTTATCTATGCCCGCCAAGGTTTCCGTCCTGATTTGATTGCAGGGTTGTTGGAAAATCTGGTTTACTTGGAACTTATCCATCAAAAATTCGCCGTTTACATAGGCAAGCAAAACACCTACGAGGTGGATTTTATTGCACAGAAGCAGGACAAGTGTGTTTATATTCAAGTTTGCTATCGTTTTGAAAATCAAGAGACCCTACAACGGGAACTGCGTCCGTTGCAAGCCACAAAAGACAATTATCCCAAATATATAGTTACTACGGATAACCTGTACACAGGTTCTTTTGATGGTATCCGGTGCGTTCACATTGCCGATTTCCTGCAAAAAGATTTATAACTATTAGGCTACTCAATCAAACATATAATTAGTCACAAATTGGTCAATAGACCGCTTATTTAGTTTTCTAATTAAGCAATCGCAAGAAAAATGCAAATATGTTAGCGCATATTGGAAAAAAGTTGTATCTTTGCAGGCGAAAAGAGAAACAAATAACGAAAAGAACAACATAAAAAAGCAACAAATACAATCCGTAAAACAAATGAAAAGAACAATGTTACTATTGTGCAGTCTGTTGGCTGCCATCACAATCTGCGCGGCGGAGGCGGAAGAGGCGGATGCCGTGTATGCGTGGGTGAACGGGACAAGCAAGTGCTACCGTTTGTCCGACATGCCCGTAGTGAGTTACGACCAAGGCGATGCGGTGCTGACCATCGACGGTGTGGAGCAGTTGCGCGTTACCGCGGAGAATATTGAGCAACTGACTATCACCTACGGAGTGTACAAGTCGCAGCCAGACATACCTACCAACGCAGAGCAGGCAGAGTCGTCGTCCGTGCGCAAGGTGGGTAAGTATATCATCGGCGGGCAGTTGATTATCGTAGTGGACGGTGTGCAGTATGATGCCAACGGGAAGACAATTATGAATTAAGAATTGCAAGTGAATAATATGAAGAAGTTTTACTTAATGTTGGCAGTAGTGCTGTGCAGCCTGCTGTCGGCGAATGCGCAGACCAATCAAGTGGTTTGGGTGAACGGGCGTGCCGTGATGGGGCAAGCCATCAGTCAAGTGGACAGTATCAAATACGGCTCTATGGAAGAGGCGGACAGGCTGTACCTGACCCTGCCGCGCAAGGTGGTGATACGCGACACCATCATCGAGACCACGGTAGTGCGCGATACATTCCACATACCTGCTGACGCTATCGCAGGTGTCTTCTCTGTGTCGGAAGACAAGAAAGTGTGCTTCGCCAAGGGCAATTTGCAATACACACAGAGTACAAAGACGTGGTCGTTTGCCGAGCACCAGTATGATATAATAGGTGACGCTAATCTCACTACAGATGGTGATGGCAATACCCTTCTTGCAGATAAGATAGACCTGTTCGGTTGGAGCGGAAATACTGCCCCTATCCAGTGGGGGGTTGGCACATCAAGCACTCTTACAGACTATTCGGGCGAATTTGTGGATTGGGGGACTAATGCCGTTGGTACAAATGTTGCTGACACTTGGCATACTTTATCTGGTGACGAATGGACATACATCTTTTACACTCGTAGCAATGCTGCAAAACTATTTGGTCATGCTTCTGTGAATGGTGTAAACGGTATCATTATTTTGCCTGATAATTGGGCAGGTGTGCCTGCCGGACTAACTTTTGCTCCGAGTACAGAGAAAGGTTTAGTGGATGAAGGCTTATTTTATCGTGATGATAGTTTCGTCAGCCATTGGACGGATAATATCTACACTCTCTACGAATGGCAGAAAATGGAAGAGGCTGGAGCCGTATTCTTTCCCGCTGCAGGTATTAGAAATGTCGGTCATACGCTCACCGATGTGCAGAGCAAAGGTGCCTATTGGACAAGTACAAAGAATGGTAGTAAGTATGCATATCGAATGGCTGTCACCTCTTTCGGCGTTTCTCCACAGACAGGAAGTCCTCGCTTCAATGGTTACTCTGTGCGTCTTGTCTTTGAGTTGAAATGAGGTCTTGATGTCACGAACAAGTAGGAAATGATAAAAATATAGTACATACAATAATTGCATGATATGAAAAGATTATTCGTAGTATTGGCAGCGGCGGTATGCGGTCTGCTGTCGGTGAATGCACAAACCAATAATGTGATATGGTTGAATGGCAGTGCCGTAGTAGGGCAGTCCGTCAACCAAGTGGACAGCCTGAACAAGGCTACCGTAGAGGGAGCGGATACGCTGTGCCTGCTGCTGCCGCGTATGGCGGTGGAGCGCGATACAGTTACGATAGCCAAGACGACATACGAGTATGTGTTTATCCGCGATACCGTCAAAGCGGATACTCCCGATGACTGGGATAAGGCATTGACAGGTACGTTCTCTGTGAGCGAAACCAAGAAGGTGCATTTCTCGAAAGGCAACCTGCAATATACCCGTAGCACACAGACATGGTCATTTGCGGAGCATTAGTATGACATGATAGGCACAGACAATGTAACGGGAGGCGATATTGCTTTTGATGCAAAATATGGGTATAAGACAGATAAAGCCACCGCATTGGCTGATAAGATAGACTTGTTTGGCTGGAGTGGCAGTACAGCCACTGCCAAGTGGGGGTGTTAGTACATCCACACAAGAAACAGATTATAGTGGCGATTTTGCAGATTGGGGTGCCAATATAGGAGATGGAAGGACTTGGTACACATTGTCTAAAGATGAATGGGAATACGTACTCAAGGGACGTACAAATGCCACCAACCTAAATGGTGCTGCCCGAATCAATCTGAATGACGATGGTACGGAATACATCAATGGTGTGGTTCTGTTGCCCGATGATTGGACTTGTCCTGCAGGATTGACATTAAAGTCCGGTTTTACGAGTGGACTCAGTAGTGTACAGGCTTTCGCTGATGTTCAACAGATTAGTTTGTCCGATTGGCAGTCATTAGAAGATGCAGGTGCTGTCTTCTTCCCTACTACTGGTTACCGTCATCCTTGCTTGGATGTGATGCAGGTACAATATGAAGGTTATTATTGGTCAGCTACATCTGAGATGGTTTCTTACCCTGAGGGTAGTTACACCTCTATTGAGTATTATTATGCCAATTTCTATTCTACTGGTGTAAGAGTATCTGACCACTGGGTTTATACGGGACTTGCCGTCCGTTTGGTGACGAATGTAGAGTGATGAGATTTGGAAATACAGACAATAGGAGACCGCTCAAGGGATTGGGTGGTCTCTGTTTTTTTGACGGCATCCCCCATAACTAAATGCACACAAAGAGGCTGCCTATAGTTGTCAGGCAGCCTCTTCTCTTTATCGGGACACGTTTATGAACGGACAATGCAAATTAATGGGTAATTACACGGACAATTATATGTTTCCAAGATTGAAATGCCTTTGTAACTAATCTATGGTAATACATCGCAGGTGTCCGTTGATTAGTGCTTTTGATGTAACTCTTACAGCAACCCTGCCATATACAGCGGGAGATAGGTAATACCGTCCTTGGTCTCGACATCGGCAGTATGCAACACAAACGGTTCGCCGATTTGCTGTTCAAACTTCGACATACATTTTCGGAGCGATGTAGTGGTGTAGCGGCTTGACGATTTAACCTCTATGGGTGATATATTCTTGCGCGAAGTAATCCGACCGGTGGATATCAGGAAATCTATCTCCATATCATTGGAGGCGTCTTGGCGGTCGGACCTGCTGTAGAAATACAAGTTATGCCCCGCTGTTCGCAACATCTGCGCCACCATATTCTCCATAATCATACCGAGGTTTGCCTCCAGTTTGCCACGCAACAAACGTTCATACACCTCCGAAGGCACCATACCACGGTCATTGAAAGCCAGACTGACAAGCAACCCCGTATCCGCCATATAGCATTTGAGCGAGATGCGCTCCGTATTCATACGCAGCCCGATATTGGGCGCAAAAGTATTGTAGCAGATATGCACGATTCGCGAATCGCTGAGCCAAAAGAATGCACTCTCGTAGTTTGTGAAACGGGCATTGGGTTCCAAATCGGTCAGCACAAAACGTGTGGTATGTTGCTGCAATTGGGCAGGAATGGCGTCAAAGACGGCAGCAGCCTTGAGTTCGGCACCCGTAGCGTATTTGCGTATGTCATCGCGATAAAGGGTCAGGATATTCTGCTTCACCTGTTCCGCCATGCGGAAATCATTGGTCTCCATGTAGGTCTTCACTGCCTGCGGCATACCGCCTATTGTCATATACAACCGGAAGAGTTCCAAGGCTTTGCGATGGATAGCCCCTAATGTTTTGCGCGCCATAAAGCAGTCGCGGATATAGGGCATCAGTGTCTCGTTGCCCATTGCCCAAAGAAACTCCTCAAAGTCCATGGGGTACATGGGTATATGCTCTTCTTCGGATGGGATAACAATGTCACGCACATTCTTCTTGATGCTAATCAGCGAGCCTGTTTCGATATAGTCATACCGCCCGTCTGCCACCAAGTATTTGACAGCCGCACGGGCACGGGGGAACTGCTGTACTTCATCGAAGATAATCAACGACTTACGTGGTATAAGCGGCACATTGTAGTGCAACGAGAGCAATTGGAAGAACATATCGGGGTGCGACAGATGCTCGCGAAAGATGTTGCACACGTCCTCGTCCTCCTCGTTGAAATCAATGAGGATATAGGTGTCGTATTCGTTCTTGGCAAACTCCTCAATGATGTAACTCTTGCCGATACGCCGTGCACCTTCTATGAGTAAAGCCGTTTTTCCTTGTCTATTCTGCTTCCAATCAAGCAGTTGCGCGTATATTTTCCGTCTCATAATCCCGACAATTTCACATTTTCAATCACTTTTGCATACCGAAATTTCACATTTTCAACCACTTTCACATGCCAAAATTTCACATTTTCAATCGGAGTAGCGGTGCAAAGGTAAGGATTTATTTGCACCCGCGCAAATAAATCCGCCAATAATTTTCATTCAAAAAGAAGACATAGCCACTTTTGTGCCATGTCTTCTTTTATCAAATCAGTAATCTGTTCTCTTTATTTCTTCTTTTTCTTCTGCACCATGGCAGTCCTTACCTCCATCATCGGCAGGGGACGCTGTTGCAACTTCTGCATCAGCGGCTCAAACTCAGGGAAGTCGCAGGTCAGCACACCGCGCGACAAGGCTCTTATATCGTCCTTCAGGCGTTCTGTCCCCGACTCCTGCTCCTTGTTCCAAATGGCATTCTTCTGCCGCATACATTGGGCGATATAGATGGTCATCTGATGTTGCAGTACGGGGTCTTGCTCTTTGGCAGCCAATGCCACCATGTCTTGGATGATACGCCCGTAGTTGCGCATGCGCACGGGTTCGGTATTACGTTTCAATGTCTCGCTCATATCTTATTTTTGCTTTATCAGGTAAATCATTGTAGGATAGTGGTCGGAGTATCCGTCCTGCCAAACGCCGCTCTTCACGGTGCGGAACGGTGTCCCCTTGTCCTTGCCCTCCTGTACGGTCAGGAAAGGCTTGTTGAACACTTGCGATTTCCAATACACCCATTTGCCGTCTTCCAACTTCGCGTTCATCAGCGGCTCCGAGATGATGATTTGGTCAAATATGTTCCAGCCTCCGCCATAAGCCAGACTGCCGATACCGCGGTCTAACTTCAGCCACATCGTATTGAAGAACCCTTGCGGCTCCACCTCTTCGCGGGTCTTCTTGGCGGCCATCACCTCTGCGCAACTATGGTTGAACGGGTCGTCGTTGAGGTCACCCATCAGGATAATCTTGGCACGCGGGTCCACCTTGTAGATGCTGTCGCACACATAGCGTGCCAGCATAGCCGCCGTATCGCGGGTAGCCCGGCTGCTCTCCTCGCCGCCAT
>SAMEA104315424__coassemble_1022_pt1 | contig 14703 bp, 13 predicted proteins | sample SAMEA104315424__metabat2_low_PE_013 | metagenome-assembled genome bin SAMEA104315424 (sample SAMEA104315424) | gut metagenome | biome: Monkey gut; feature: monkey-associated habitat; material: faeces | place: China | collected 2013 | reverse complement strand
ACGTCCTGCAACTCCATCATCACCAACTCCGCCGACACCTCATTATACGGCATCTGCATCTCCATCACTATCTGGTTCACGTGCAACCCTTCCTCTGCCTCGCGCAGCAACTGCAGTATCCCCTGCTGCTTCTCGTTCAGGTTGCAACCCAACTCCACAAGCGACGTCTGCACAGGCTGTTTCGCAGCCTGCCACTGCATGGCTTCCACTATATCCTCCGCACCATCAATCAGTTGCGCCTGCTGCTTTTTAATCAGCCCGTTGCACCCTGCCGATGTCACATCATCTATCCGCCCGGGCAGCGCAAACACCTCTCTGTCATAGTCTTGCGCCATCTGTGCCGTTATCAGTGAACCGCCTTTCGCCTTTGATTCCACGACCACCACAGCATCTGCCAGACCCGCAATAATACGGTTGCGCGCCACGAAATTATACCTCTCGGGCTCTGTCCCGCACATATATTCGGTCAGTATCCCGCCATTTTCCAATGCCCGAACAGCCACCTCGCGGTGTACCGCAGGGTATATCCTGTCCAACCCGTGCGCAGGAATGATTATCGTCGGCACGCCTGCCTCCAATGCCGCCCGATGGGCTGCCACATCTATGCCGTACGCCAAGCCGCTCACTATCGTCACATCGGGCACCAGCCCCGCCAAATCTTGCACCAGTCTCCTGCACCAATCCTTCCCTCGCTCCGTTGGCATGCGTGTCCCCACGATACTCACCACATGCTTCGGGTTGACATTCAGGTTCCCCTTCCCGAACAATAGCAGTGGCGCGTCCACACATTGCGCCAAACGGTAGGGGTATTCCGCATCTTTGTAGTAGTACACCGCTATCTGGTGCCTTTCTATGAACGCCATCTCCTCGTCCGCATGCCGCAACGCCTCCTTGGTCACCATCTCGGGATGGCGCGCCAGCGCCTCCGTAGCCGACGCATAGTGCTCCAACACCTCCCGTGCCTTGCGCGGACGGGTGCGGTTTGCCCACACCAACGCTATCCTATTTCTCCACTCTTCGTCCACGCCACCAACCATTTACGCCGTATACCACCACGCACCCTGTCACCGTCCCCGCAATATCCGCCAACCAGTCCCACCAGTCTCCCGTGCGCGGATAAAAGAAGTTCTCCTGCAGTATCTCTATCACGCCCCCGTACACTATCGGCACCACCAATGCTGTCACCCACAATTTCCATCCCCGCTGCCTGTCGCGCAGCATATCCCACATCAGCGTAGCCCCCAAGCCCAGGTACATCAGCACATGCGCCCACTTGTCTGCCCCTTCCACGGGCGGCAGTTGGAAATGCGGCTCGCGTATCAGGCTGCCATACAATATGATAGCCGCCACCACCGTACATTCCCAATATCGCAACGCACGTCGCATATGCAAGTCAATAGGCTTCATCGTTTTAATGTCAATTCAATATGGTTTTCACCTTTGAATTTTGTGAGCAATTTATGGTAATACGGCGTAGCCGTCCGTTAAAATGAGCCCCTGCAATGCAGCCTTCTTTATAATTTCGTTCCAAAACACAAATCCCCCGCATCCCCCAATCCGGGCACGATATACTTCTTCTCGTTCAACTCGGGGTCAATCACCGCGCACCACAGCGTTGCCTCCTCGGGCATATTCGCCTGCAGGTATTCAATGGCCTGTTTCGTGCCTATCGTACATGCCAGATGCACATGTTTCGGCGTCCCGTGGCTCAGTAGCGCCTTGTATGCCACTTCCATCGACATACCCGTCGCCAGCATCGGGTCCACCAGCAGCAGCGTCTTCCCGTCCAGACGCGGAGCCGCCAGATATTCCGACACGATTTCCAGCGTCTCTTTCCCGTTTCTGCCCACCACGGCACGCCGGTACGCGCTCAAAAAGGCGTTCTCCGCACCGTCAAACATATTCAGAAATCCCTGATGAAACGGCAATCCCGCACGCAGTATCGTCCCCAGTACTATCGGGTCGTGCAGCACCTGTGTGGGCGCGATGCCGAGGGGGGTCTTCACGTTCTCCTCTTTGTAGTTCAACTCCCTGCTAATCTCCACCGCCATTATCTCGCCTATGCGTTCGATGTTGCGGCGGAAACGCATGCTGTCTTTCTGAATACTCACCGACCGTATCTCTTTCAGATACTGCGTCAGCAACGAGGGTTTCTCTGATAGATTAACTACTTTCATATCTCTAATTTTTTGAAAATCTTTCCATTACATCCTTTGCATACCCCCTTGATACGGGCACTTTCGGTATATTCTCTTCGCCGAAATCCAGCATCAGTTCCCCGTCCACGCGCCTTAGCAACTGCACTTTGCTCAGATTCACGATATACGACCTGTGGCAGCGCACCAACTCCTGTTCGTGAAAACTCCACGCGATATTCTTCAGACTGTTGCGTATCAGCATCGTCTGCTTCTTACCGTTGCTCACATAGTGCACCTCCACATAGTTGTCCGCAGCCTCTATATAATACACCATCTCCGGCTTCACCGACAGTTTCAACTCCCCCTTGTCGTCATAAAAATTGAACATGTTCGGCTGTGTCTCCGTGCGGGTCGTTTGGTTCAACCGTTGTATCTCCTTGTTTTTCTCCATCAGGTTAATCGCAAGATAATCAATCGTGTACGGTATCAGCAATATGAATGCCGTATCAATCATCGCCTCCTTGAACATGCTGAAGAATGTCAGCCCCCGCGCCTCCACGTATTCGGGCAGCATCACAAACGGAAACACCGAGTATATCAACGCCATAGCCGTCAGTTCCAGGAATATCCACACCGCATATGCGGGGTAACTGATGTCTCTCTTCTGCGCGTAGTAGTACATCACCGTCCGGCTCACCGATATGACAGCCATCGCCACCAGCACCACCACCGTCACCCACCTCAGGTACTGCATATCGTCATCCGCCCACATTCGCGACTGAAACGGTGTGAATATCAATATGAATAGTTCCGCAAACACAGCGGTACTCACCACCAGCATCGTCACATTTCGCGGTGTGTTATAGTAATATGGTAACTTGTTTTTTCCGTCCATTTCTTTGGTGAGTTTCCCTTTTCTTCCGCCTGCAAAGATAGTCTTTTTCTGCCATTTATGCAAATTTACCGGCATACACTCATGCCAACCGCATCCGAATCAGGCAGTACTCCACAGAAGTTGGTTCCCCAACCTACAAGCTATTTGGCATTCTCCAAATTACTTTACCATACGCATTGGATATGGTGAAACGTAGGGCAGGTGCACTCTGCTTGGGAGACGACGCGGCTCGCGTCGTTATTCGCCCAACGGGCGAAAGGGAGTGTTTCCGCATCATTAAAACTTTTTATTGAGCCCCCTCTCTGAGGGGGTTGGGGGAGTTTCGAGTCAATACTATGACATTAGTATGTGATTAGTATGTGATTAGTATGTTATTAAGCCGACGATACCGAAAGGATAACGACAGATTTGCTATTCATTGCCACATGAATAGCCTCACATACACATAACAATCAAACAATGAAAATTTACCTCCTCACTCGCATATAGAGCACCGCGCCGATGGCGAGGAAGACGAAGTTAGGAAGCCACACGCTCATAAAAGGAGACATCACGCCATTTACGGAAAAGGTGGTGGATACCGTAGAGAACAGGATATACAATGCACTCAGTGTCAATCCGATACCGAGGTTCTTGCCCATGCCTCCCCGTACCTTTTTGCTGCTCATGGTCACGCCGAGGAGTGTCATAATAAACGCACCGATAGGGCTTGCCCATCGCTTCCACCACTCGGTCTCAAAGGCTTGGATATTGCCTCCCCCGCGCTGGCGCTGGCGGTCGATATACGAACGGAGTTGCGGGTTGGTCATCATCTGCGCGTTCTCTGCCGTGTAGAATAGTTCCTCCGGTATGACAGGAATGATGGTGTCGAGCCGTTCTCCGCGGGTGAGTGTCTCGCGCATGCCATCGAAGTCGCGGCGGGTATAGCGGTCGAAATGCCAGTTGTAGGCGGAGTCGTACTTGATACGGTCGGCGGTGATACGCATGGTGAGGTGCTTTCCGTCGAAATGCTCAAACGAGGTGCGGTAGCCCATCTGCGTACGTTTCTGGAAACTCTCGATATAGAGAATAGTACCGGGCTCTACCTCCATCTGCACATTGCGGGCGTTCTCGCGGGTGAAGCGCTGCACGTATTTGTCCTGAAAAGTGAGCATCTTCTCGGAGGCAGGCGGAATCACGTAGCCCGTAAGCCAAAAAGACAGGAAGAATAGCAGGGTGGCACTGACAAAATACGGCCACATCAACCGGCGATAACTGACACCGCTTGCGAGAATGGCTATAATCTCGCTGTTACCCGCCATCTTGGAGGTGAAGAAAATCACCGAGATGAATATGAACAGCGGGCTGAACATATTCATATAATAAGGTATGAAATTGATGTAATAGTCGAAAATGATTTCCTTGAGCGGTGCTTGGTTCTCAAAGAAGTCGTCGAGTTTCTCGGTAAGGTCAAAGACAACGGCAATACTCATTATCAGCACAATCGAGAAGAAGAATGTGCCAAGAAACTTCTTGATGATATACAGGTCTAACTTTTTCAGGCAATAGCAATGGTTAGTGGTTAATATCCTGTCTTATAGGCGTACCGTTATCCTGCGCAGAGTATCCTCTTTCCACGGGCGGAAGTCGCCGGCGAGGATATGCTTGCGTGCCTCACCCACCAGCCACAGATAGAATGCCAGATTGTGGATGCTCAGTATCTCCAAGCCCAACATCTCGTCGGAGTGAATGAGATGACGCACATACGCGCGCGTATATTGATGGTCCACATACGAGGTGCCTGCGGGGTCGAGTTCGGTGAAATCGTTCTCCCACTTCTTGTTGCGCATATTCATCACGCCGTTCTGTGTGAATATCATACCGTTGCGCCCGTTGCGGGTAGGCATCACGCAGTCGAACATATCCACGCCGCGTTCTATTCCCTCAAGGATATTCCACGGGGTGCCTACGCCCATCAGGTAACGGGGTTTGCCGGTAGGCAGGATGTCGTTAACCACCTCTATCATCTCGTACATCTGTTCGGTAGGCTCACCTACGGCAAGTCCGCCTATGGCGTAGCCGTCACGGTCAAGGTCACGCAGGCGTTTCGCTGCCTCTTGCCGTAAATCCTTATACACACACCCTTGCACAATAGGGAAGAGGTGTTGCTTGTAGTCATAGACCTCACTCGTGCTGTCGAAGCGCGCGATGCAGCGGTCCAACCAGCGGTGTGTGCGCTCCATGGACGCCTGTGCGTATTGCCTGTCCGCAGTGCCCGGGCAACACTCGTCGAATGCCATCATGATGTCGGCACCAATCTCACGCTCTATGTCCATCACCTTCTCGGGAGTGAACATCAGTTTGCGCCCGTCGATGTGCGAAGAGAACTGCACGCCTTCCTCTGTCATCTTGCGGATGTCGGTGAGGGAAAAGACCTGGTAGCCGCCCGAGTCGGTGAGTATCGGGCGTGTCCAACCCTCAAAGCGGTGCAATCCTCCCACTTGGTGCAGGATTTCCGTGCCCGGGCGCAGGTAGAGGTGATAGGTATTGCCCAAGATGATTTGGGCATGGATATCGTCAATCAAGTCGCGCTTGTGCACTCCCTTCACGGTACCCACCGTGCCGACGGGCATGAAGATAGGCGTGAGTATGTCGCCGTGGTCGGTATGCACCACGCCGGCACGCGCAGAGGATTGGCTATCCGTATGTATCAGGTCAAAAAACGCCATAACTCCCTACATATCTGCTCTCTACTTCCAACTACTAAACTTCCCTCAACTCTCAACCCTAAACACTCAACTTGTTATTCACCGGAAACACTACCGCAGGCTTGAAGGTCAGTTGTTCTTCGGGCGTCATAAGGGCATACGCCATAATGATTACCGTATCGCCAACATGGATAAGGTGCGCAGCCGCACCGTTCATACAGATACAGCCGCTACCGCGCTTGCCCGGGATGACGTATGTCTCAAGGCGGGCTCCGTTGGTGTTGTCCACCACTTGTACCTTCTCGCCTGCATATATGTGCGCGGCATCCATAAGGTCTTCGTCAATGGTTATGGAGCCGATATATTCCAGATTAGCCTCTGTCACCGTCACGCGGTGAATCTTGGATTTCAGTATCTGCAGCAACATTTCAGTACTATTTTAAGCCCACAAAAGTACTGCTTTTTCCCGAAACTAACAAAATTATTTGTGTATTTCAAAAATAAGCAGTACTTTTGCACGCTTTCTATCGGAGCAATGTCATTGTGCTACTCGCACAATGACAAGGAAAGATGGCGGAGTGGTCGATCGCGGCGGTCTTGAAAACCGTTGACCTGAAAGGGTTCGGGGGTTCGAATCCCTCTCTTTCTGCGAATGGAGTATATCTTCATATAAAAAAGAAACTACCTGACAAACAATCTGTCAGGTAGTTTCTTTTTTATGCCTACTTGAGTTCCATGAAGATATTCCGCTCTCCGTTCCGTCTTTCAAACTCACACAACTCATCCTTTTCGGCATCATATTCCATAAACCACAAATCCCTTGTTATATCTTCTCCCGTCTGCGCGTTAATCAGTTTGATAGTATCTTTGCCACTCTCTGCCCTGCCCAATTCATACTTTCCGCCACCCACAAGCCAGGCACCTGCCACAAACTGTCCATCCTCTCCGAATGACACAATTGCATCTATATCACCGTCTTTATTATACTGTACGAATATCCTCCCTGCCAAAGGCGACTTCTCCGTACTGGGTTTGCACCCTGCCAGTGCCCCTGCCACGCCTGCTGCTATCAGCACACACGCGAGCAATGCCAACATTACTTTCTTCATACTTCTGTCTGTTTAATAGGTTAGTATTCTTTTGGTTATATCTTGGTTCTATGCAGATGATAAAGTATCCTGCAGAGCCTCTTATTTCAACTCATCCATGTGATTGGAGAGAGGTCCTTTATGAATACCGTCAATCCATATAAATGAACCACTGAAATCACCATTGTCATCATGAATAGCCAGTTTTCCTGTCTCCGGGTCGTATGTTATATTACCCAATTCCTCTGTCACATCTTTCTCCATTGTATTGACAAAATGCACGTCATAAAGCCCGTCTTCACGCTCTACCATTTCGTAATCGCCTGCATACGTCAGGAGAAAGCCCATGATAAAATGCCCCTCATCACTAAATCCCATAACAGCAGCAATGTCATTGCCTCTCACTCTGATATCAGCAGTAGTATCTGCCGGACACACGAACATCTTCCCTGCCAATGCATCCCGTTTGGGTTTCGCACACGATATTGCCAACAATGCCACCAATACCATACTTATGGCGATAAATACTCTACTTTTCATACTGTTCTTGTTTAATTGTTATTATTTCATTTTCAATGGTTTATGCTTCTAATTCTGTGACAGAAACCTGCCGAAATCCTCTGCTTGCTCCATGGCTGTTTTATGTTTCCACTCCTCATCCTTTTGCTGTGCCTGCAGCATGGCCAAGTACCGCGCATACTCCTCGTACAACTTGCGAAGCGATTTCAAAGGCATCACCGTATCAGGCACTTGTGTTACCGTTTTGGCAACGGGTTGCATCTCTATGGAGGGCGTTATGGGCTCATGTCTCCACGGCTGCACTATCGCGATACCAAGCAATACCACCACCGCTATTCCCGCTACGCTCCGCCACACTCTCCGCGATGTCTGTCGCAGTGTTTGTTGTGGTTTACCTATCGGATTTTGCGCTTTCACGCTCGGCTTCACCATCCCTTCCGCCTGTTTTCTGCGCCCTACTGATGCCCGCAACTGATTCTCAAAGGTTGTCTTATTTGTATCTAACTGATTCATACTCTATTGTTTATTTATATTCATAAGGTTTCATACGTACCCGTAACTTTTGTGTCAGCGCATGCAGCCGCGACTTCACCGTACCCTCAGGTACACCCACCACCTCGGCTATCTCTGCCACTGGCAATTCCTCCCAAAACCGCAAGTCAAACAATACCTGTTCCCCTTCGGATAGTTGCGCCAGCACTTGCCTCAGCACCTCGTCAAATCGGCTTTCGTCCATGTGTAGGGCAGTCATATCTTCCGCAGCCTCTTCGCCCGTCCGTGACATCTCTTCTGCATAGATATCCTGATAATCAACGCTCTTATAGTAATCTTTCAGCCTGTTGTACGCGATGGCAAACAACCACGGTCGCACCGCTTGCCCCTGCCTGTATGCTTGGCTTTTGCTCCAAATCACGAGGAAAATATCTTGTGTCAAGTCAGCCGCTACCTCATCATCACCGTTCACTCGCCTGCTGAAGAACGACTGCACAGCATCCGCATACCTGTCAAACAGCACCTCAAACGCTGCTTCGTCCCTATGCTGCACCAGACGCATCAATGTTTCGTCCGTCTCGGCACGGTAGGTATGTCGTGGAAATATCCTCATGTCACCAATGCATACGACTGAGTTTCAAAAACGTTCACAGAAAAGTAACCAGATAGTGTTCGTACATTGTAGGTATGCCTTGCGTCAGAACGGCTCGGCGTAGGTACACCCTTCACGCCAGCGTGAGCAGCCATAGCGCGTCTTGCCACGTATGATTGTGCCGCGCCCACAGAGAGGACAACGCATACCCGACTTGTCCGCCTTGACTTCACGTACTACCTCCACCGTCATCTGCTTGAGTTCATCAAGGAACTGCTGCGCAGTGTATTCGCCACGCTCTATCTCGCGTAGTTTCTTCTCCCAAAGTCCTGTCAGTTCTGCTGACTTGAGGAGAGGGGATATAACGGTGCCTATCAGGCTGATGCCAAGGGCAGTGGCACGTATGTTCTTCTTCTCGCGGACGATATATTTGCGTTGGAAGAGTTTCTCAATGATAGCCGCCCTGGTACTCGGTCTGCCGATACCATTCTCCTTCATAGCGTCGCGCAGTTCTTCGTTGTCCACCGTCTTGCCTGCCGTCTCCATAGCGCGTAGCAGGGTTGCCTCGGTATAATACTTAGGGGGTGTAGTGGTCTTCTCCTTGAGTTGGGGTTCGTGTGGTCCGGATTCGCCTTTAGCAAAAGCAGGCAATGTCTTCTGCTCCTCATTGGTGTCCTCGTCCTCTATCTTGGCTTTGGCGAAGACATCGCGCCACCCCGGCTTGACTATCTGCCGTCCTGTTACCTTGAACTCTATATCCCCCGCCTTGGCAAGCACCGTAGTGTTCGCTACCTCGCAGTCAGGATAGAATGCTGCTATAAAGCGCAATGCCACAAGGTCGAAGACCTTCCGCTCCTGCTCCGTGATACTGTCGGGACGCTGCCCCGTAGGGATAATGGCATGGTGGTCCGTGACCTTCTTGTTATCAAAGACCTTCTTCGACTTGGGCAGGCTTTGGGTACCCTTTCCTCCGTCCGCCTTCAGAGCGAGCAGGGGCGATATTTGCGGATAGTAGTCCTTGATACCCGCCAAGGTGGCAGGCACTTTCGGGTATATATCTTCACTCAAATAGGTAGTGTCCACACGGGGATATGTGGTGACGTGCTTCTCATAGAGGCTCTGAATTAGTTTGAGAGTATCATCGGCCGAGAAACCATACAACTTGTTACACTCCACCTGCAGGCTTGTCAAGTCGAACAGACGGGGAGCGTACTCTGTGCCTTTCTTCTTCTCCACGCTTGTGATAGCGAGAGGTACATCCTTGATACTGTCCACCAGAGCCTGCCCCTGCTCAAGGGTTGTGATGGCATAGTCGTCCTCTTCCGCTTTGCTAAGTTGGGCACTGAAAAGCGTATTCTTGTACAGCGTCTTGAGTTCCCAATAGGTACGAGGTACAAAATGCTCAATCTCATTCTGCCTTTTCACTATCAGAGCCAGAGTCTGTACACGCCCTATGCTCAGCACCTGCCTGTCGCGTCCCGTGCCTTGCGCAAAGCGCAGCGTATAAGCCCGCGTAGCATTCATACCCAACAGCCAATCACCAATAGCACGCATCAGTCCCGCTTCATAGAGACGCTGATAGGCATCCTGGTCCTTGAGGTCTTGGAAACCTGCACGGATGGCATCCTCTGTCAATGAGGATATCCATAAGCGCTTTACGGGTACTTTGCAACCCGCCTTCTGATATACCCAGCGTTGGATAAGTTCTCCCTCCTGCCCCGCATCACCACAATTGATAACCTCGTCGGCTTGGGATATAAGTGTCTTGATGATACCGAACTGCTTCTGTACGCCTGCGTCTCCACTCACCTTGATACCAAAGCGGGACGGTATCATAGGCAGAGAAGAAAGGTTCCATCCTTTCCATTGCCCGTTGTACTCATGCGGGTCAAGCAGGGCACAGAGGTGCCCGAAAGTCCATGTCACGCAGTAACCGTTCCCCTCCATATAACCGTCGTGCCGGGTATCGGCACCCAGCACGCGCGCTATATCACGTCCTACGGACGGTTTCTCTGCAACACACAGAATCATCCTAACACAAAGACTTTACCGCTATGACAAGGAATCCATATATTTATGATTTCCCGAGCAGTCTATTGAAGATACCTGTCTTCTTGGTCTGCTGCTGTCCGTAACCATATCCGTAGCCGTAGCCGACATCCTTGGCATTGGCTCCGTTCAGTATTGCCGTGATATGCGGCAGTCTCTTCTGCTCCTCCACCTGATTGAGGAAATCTATCAGGTCTGTGGTGGTATAATTGGCACGGCATACATATATTGTCATATCGCACGCGCGAGCCAACTGGAACGTATCACTGACAAGTGCCACAGGAGCAGAGTCAACGATGATGTAGTCATAGCGTTTGTGCAACTCCTCAAAGAGCAAGTCCAAACGGTTGCCTTGCAGCAACTCATTCGGATTAGGCGGTACTATACCTGCGGGGATAATATCCAGTCCGGATATACTGCTATGGATAACTATATCATCCATAGTGTATGCCGTATCCGACAGATATGCAGTCAGGCAGCCTCTGTCTTCCAAGGCGAAATAGTCCGCCAACATAGGCTTACGTATATCCAACCCCACAAGCGCCACACGCTTATGCAGCAGAGCAAAGGATATTGCCAAGTTGCCTGCCACATACGACTTGCCCTCACCATTGACACTGGATGTTACCAATATAACAGGGCTCTTGGTCTCGGGCGGCAACATAAAGCGTATGTTGGTACGCAGAGAGCGGAACAACTCAGCCGATGCAGAGTTCTCACCTTCTCTTACCGCGATATGCTCCCCTCTATGGTTCTGCACCAGCACTCCTCCGTACGGCACCTTGATTAGTTTCTCAAAGTCACGTGTGCTGTCCGATATACGGTTGTTGAGCAAATCATATACATACATAATCCCGATAGGGAAACATATACCCAGTATCAGGCAAACAAGACCTATTATCTTCAGTCTTGGAGCCACAGGGATAGGGTTCATTTGCGGGGTAGCAATAATTTTAGCAGGCACTACGGTAGAAGCCAGCATCAGCGCGTTCTCCTCGCGCTTCTCATAGAGGAACTCATACAGCGTCTGTGTCAACGTGCGTTTGCGCTCAATCTCCACATACTGCCGCTCCTGACTCGGCACGCTATAGCGCTGCCCCTCCACCTTGGAGAAACGGGTCTCAAGGTCTTTCTGCGAAATCAACAGGCTCTTGCGTACACTGGCAATACTCGTATTGATATTGTCACGCAGCACGGACAACTGCATTGTCATCTGGTCAATAACGGGGTTGTTGTCCGTAGCAGTACGCTGCACGCGCATACGCTGGAGCAACTGCTTGTTGTACTCCGAAATCAAATCCATCAAAGCCACATCGGATATACCCAGATTGGCAGGAATCAAACTGTTCTGCTTCGTCTCATCCGCCACAAATTCACCTATATACTGCACCAAGTTGAGTTGTGTCTCTATCTCCGCAGCACGCTTGCGGTATTCGGTACTCTCGGTCAGGTACAACTCAGCCTCGCTCGGCAAGTCAACGATGCCATGCTTCTCCTTGTATTGCTCGACCTCCACTTCCGCCGCAGCCAACTCGCCTTCGATAATACGCAGTCGCTCATTGATAAAGTCAGCCGTATTCTGCGCCATAATGTTCTTGTCCAAAACAGCATCCAGGTTGTACAGTTCAATCTCCTTGCTGATAAAGTCCACCGCGCGTCTCGGCATATCCGTGGTAGTGGTTATCACTATCACCTTAGACTCTTTCTTCATCGGCGAAGCCGTGATATTACGCTTGTAACTGTCAATCAACGGCAGTCGGGAAGCAGTATAGATGTGATAGCGGTCGCCTTTCTCCAAAGGAGCATTGATGGTAAAGTATATCTCACCCGCGCATGTCATAAAGGGTTTGGTAATATCCTGCACCACATGACGGCTCCTGTGGAAGCGTTTGGTCTTGACTTTCACCACGTAGTCGTTCTTGCGCACCTTGATGTCAATAGAAGCACCTGTCGTAGTAGTATCCAAGAACACAGGAGGATACACCACCGTCAAATCGTGCTTAGGGTATTGTCCCTGCCATTGCAAGCCTTCTTTCTTGCGGTATTCGCTCTGCAGGTCCAAGTCTTTGATGACCTGTGCCATAATATCACGCGAGGTCAGGAGAGCCACTTCGTCTTCTGTCGTCTTGCCGCCCGCAATACCCATCATCTGCAATATATCGTTATCGGGCAGTCCACCGTCGTCAGCAGTACGGATTTTGATGTTCGCATCTACAACGAACTTCTTGGTATGGGACATATAATAGTAGATACCCAATGCGCCAAACAATACGCACGACAAAACAATCCAGTACCAGTTCTTCAGTATCCGTATGCACCACGCGCGCACATCTATCTCTTTTGCATCTTGTGCCATATCAGAATATTACTCGCAATTTCTAATGAACAAACATATCTTTTACTTACTCAACACTCCCGAAACGGACAGCACGGATACCACTACCGTTGTCGCACTGGATACCGTGCTCACCATACTCAACCAAAGACTGATAGTCTGGTTGCTCGTGGAACGTGCCTGGTTAGGCGAAACTACCACCACATCGTTCTGCTGCAAGTAGAAGAACGGAGAGTAGAATATCTCGTCGGTATTCAGGTTGAGGCGTGCAAACTGCAACTTGCCATCGTTCTCGCGCATAATCAGGATGTCATCACGACGACCATACTGCGTCAGGTCGCCTGCGGCACTCAATGCCTCGAAGAGGGTCATACGCCCGTTGTTGAGTTGGTATGTACCAGGGTTCTTCACCTCGCCCAATACCGACACCTTGGCATTGAGGAAACGCAGCGTAACAAGCGGGTCCACAATCTGCCCTTTGAGGCGGTCCTGTATCATGGTAATGACCTCCGATTGCGTCATGCCCACCACATGCAGTTTGCCCAATACAGGGAAATCAATATCGCCATTTCCGTCCACGGTATAGTACTGGTAATTAGCCGTTGTAGGGACAGAACTGCTCGTGGGCGAAGCATACGCCACATTGGCAAGGTTGTACGGCAACACAGCCTCGGGGTCGAGGGCTGTTACCGTGATGATTAACGCATCATTTATCTTTATACATGGCTCGGGTTGAGCCTTCATCTGCTTGTTTATCTCCTCTGCACTCTCCGCGGTAATCGGCTGAAGGATAGCCAACTGCTTTCTTGAAACACAAGAACACATCAGCAAAAGCGCCATCAATACAACAAGATTTTTCTTTTGAACCATATCAGGTATTTCTTTTGAATCTATCTATATTTGCAGAAACGTCAATTGGGCTGCAAAGGTACAACAAATAAATAACTTATACAAATTGCTATGTATTTTCCTGTGACGACCCCGCCAAAATGCCCCTGCAACACAACTAAAATAAAAGACAAAACCATGAACTCCATATTAGTATGCCCACATAGTATAACATTATTAACAATTGCCGCTTTTTCGCCGAGTTATCAACCTGCTATCCTCTCGCTATCCTCTCGTTATCCTCTCGTTGAAGACAGGCATTTATAACTATTTACAAGTGAGCGAATATCCGTGCTTGCAACATACAGAAAAAGCACATACTTTGACGATGTGAACCATGTTGCACCTCACTCCTTTTCCTGTGGTCGTCTGACGTGGCGCATCACCCTGTCATACCCCCGCAGCAACACACCTTTGACACGTGTTACCAACGACCATGCCGTGCTGGCTTGCGGCACATCCGTCAAGAAGGCATCCATATCCAGACCGCCTGTCTGCTGTTCGGGGTACACCACCATATAATTATTATCCGCAAAAAACTGCTCCAGCAACTGCGGTATCTGCTCAAACTGCGGGTTGTAACTGGCAGTCGCCTTGCGCGACGACAGCAGCACAGGCATATCGTCGTCCTGCATATCCTTGGCAATCATCAGCACGTCCTCCCAGTCGTCCATCTCCCTGAATGCCGCCCGCAGCGTCTTTCCCGGGCGGCGGCACATCGCCCGCAGCACCACCTGCGTATCCGCGTTGGCGTAGAACACCACCTTTGCGCCCAACTCCCCTGCCAGCCTGCGTATCAAGCCGAAGCACGTAATGAAGTCCCTCTCCTTTTCGGCATACCGCGGCACCGCCACCAATATCCGGCTTATCGTATTCATCGGCTGACTCTCATGGTACACCAGCACCGACTTGCTGATATGCTCTATCGAACGCTGCACGTCGCTCCAATCCGCCGATTGTGTAATCTCTATGTTTTTCAGCGAAGCCATTACCGAGAGTTCGCGCAACTGCATCCGCATA
>SAMEA104315424__coassemble_1014_pt1 | contig 14806 bp, 12 predicted proteins | sample SAMEA104315424__metabat2_low_PE_013 | metagenome-assembled genome bin SAMEA104315424 (sample SAMEA104315424) | gut metagenome | biome: Monkey gut; feature: monkey-associated habitat; material: faeces | place: China | collected 2013 | reverse complement strand
CGCGGTGATTTCTTTGGTCGAGGAGCGGATGTCGCGAATGGCTGCCTGCGCCCACCAGTGTAGTGCCCGGGCAGAGTCACCGACCTCCAGATAGACTTGCGCCATCGAACTCATGAACACTGCTTCACTTGGCGTGTGCCCGAGGCAGCCTTGCAGCGCCTGCTCGAAATAGCGGATTGCCTCGTAAGGGTGATTGTCCGCGCGGGCAATCAATGCTTTGAGGTTCCAGTAACATGCCCCGTCCTCCTCCGAGAGGCTGGCAATCGCCAGTTCATAGTAATGGCGCATGGCGGGAGGACAGGGCGTGCCCTCGTATTGCGATATATCGTACAGCAGGCGTCCGCGCAGGCTGTAGTAACCCGTCTTGTGAGCAGGGGAGAGGCGTGCCACATCAATGTCGTTGAACGCCGATTCGCACTCACGGAACAACCCGCCAGACAGATACGTATAGGCTAATTTGATTTTGACCGAAGCCTGTGCATCCTCATTGCCGGATACTTCACGTTGGCGTACCGCTTCGCGGATATAGAATAGCGCCGAGTCGTAGCAATACGAGTTGTAGGCTTTGTACATCTTCACGGCATCGCCTGTCTCACGGAGCGAGTCCAGACGATGTTCGTAGCGCTGGTCGTATTGCGGTTTCTCACGGAGAGATTCCGACAAAAGGGCGATATCCTCTTCCATAGAGGGCAGGGGAATAAACAGCAGGATTGCGAGCAACAGGTGTGTCATGAGCGGATTTATTTATTGCACAAAGGTACGATATAAACGGGAGATATGCAAATGTTGATAGCGTTTCGGGGTGCTATAGGGGTGTAACAAATGCTTGATGATTTTGATATTGGCGTCAGAATAATGCACTGATAATAAACAAAGTATATTCGACATGACACTTGATAATAGTATGATTGTTTGCGGATACAGCCGATAGCACCTACCTTTGCAACGTGTTTCCTTCGGCAACAATGCAAATCTTATATATTTGGTATTATGAAAAAATCAATCACTCTTTTTGCCCTGTGTTTTGCGACTTGCATTGCATGGGCACTCAATCCAACCACGTTGGACAAACAACGTTGCTACATGGAGAATGACGTGGACTCCACCATCACGTTTCTCTACACCGTCGGCAACGGCTATTTCACTTCCGCCCCAACCACTTCGCTCTATGTGCGCGGTTCGATGAACGGTTGGAGCAACGATGAACGCTACCGTATGCAGAAAGACAGCGAGTCAGGTTGCTGGTTCGTTACTCTGAAATTCGATGTGATGAATATCCCCGGCAACGGCGGGCATCCTGAGTTCAAGTTCTACAAGGACGGCAACTGGGTGGACACACCGTCGTGGCTGCCCTCGTCCTATCGTTTTGGCGGCAACAATGCCATCGTTATCTTCTCCGACGAGGACATCAGCGAGATTGAAGCGCAGTCCGAGTATGCCAAAGTGGTGCGTCCGTTGGCGGATTTCGACCTTACCGACCCTGTGGACCAACACAAGATTTCCAATTTCCGCCGCGTACCTGCCACCACTTGTCTCTACCGTTCCTACCACCCGTTCCACGCCTACCGCCCGCAGTTCGATACGGAGCACGCGCGTCTCACGTGGATAGACAGCCTTGCCACACGCGCGGGCATCAAGAACGACATCTGCCTCTCGGAGGACGAGACGGGCAAACTGAACACCTATACCTGTGGCGGCAAGTCCTATACAGAGAAGTTTCCTGCTTATTATCAGGATATTATCAACCGCAAAGGCGTCCTATATGTCGGCACGCAAAACGGCAGTACGCCCTCCTACAACGATGTGTATTTCAACTCCACAGGCAAGAAATTCGGGCAATGGGTTGCCGAAGTGGTGGATTATATCATTGACCCCGTCAACCCGGGTCCGTTCCAGATACATTGTGCCCTCGGCACCGACCGCACGGGCGTCTTCTCCGCCACGCTGGCTGCCCTCTGCGGTGCCACGTGGGACGAGGTCGCAGCCGACTATGAGTCCACCAACAATATGCAGATAGAGGAGTACCGCTCCAAGAATATCCTCGCCTATTCTTTCCGCAGGATGTGCGGCGTGTACGACATCACCAAGGTGTCCGACCTGTCCGCGGCGATTGCACAGTACTTCATCAAGGCAGGCTACCTCACGCAGGCGCACATCGATTGCCTGCGCCTGAAACTCAACGGCACGCAACCCACCACCATCCCTGGCAAGTACGTCATCCCGCAAGACTCTGCCACCTCGCAATACAAGACCATTGTGGTCAAATGCTACAGCCCGGGCGGTGTACCTACTATCTGGTGGTGGAACGGCGGCGATCGTATCACGCAGACTTCAAAGACCGTCAACCCTGCGACCAATGCCAACTATACGTGGAACGAGCGCCCCGCTATGCCGTCTGTTCAGTCCGCTTACGACCAAGCAGGTCTCACGCCCGACGAGGACGTTGCCGACTGGTACTACTGGTGCTTCACCGATGTGGACGCAGGCTTGGGCATTGACTATATCTTCACCGCTGCGGGCTGCGCCAAATCCGCCGACCTCAATGCCAAGTCCAGCGAGTGCCGTGACTGGCAATACAACATCTCCGATGTCTGCCCGTCGTTGCCTTCCTATGTGCGCAAGAACTGGAATGTGTCCGATTCCATCCTGTTCGGCAAAGTCGGCACCGCCTACGCCAAGGACACCACCATCGACGGTCTGACGCTCCACTGCGACGAGTCCGATGCGCGCCAGTTCAAGGTGGAAGCCACACGGGACACGGTAGGCGGCACCATCTTCACCGCTCGCGGACTTATCAATGGCGCTGCCAAAGACACATACCGTTACCTCACCTTCGAGGGCAACGAGGGGGAACGCCTGACCGTCTATGCGCTCGGCGGCAGCAATACGGCACGCGACCTCTACCTTGGTCTGAACGGCTATGCGACCAAGAACCTCGTGGGAGACCCCAACACCATTGATGCCGCCCGCGTTACTACCGTGGAGTATGAACTGCCGGAAACAGGCACGTACTATCTCTTCACCAAGAAAGGCAGTTGGTATTTCTACCAAGCCCTTTTGACAAGCGATATTCCTTCCGCTCCCACCCTGCCGACAGCAGTCTCTGCAACGCCCACCCAATCACCTGCCGCCACCAAAATCCTGCGCAACGGGCAAGTGATTATCATCCGCGATGGCATGGAATACACCATCCTTGGTGTGAAACGGTGATTATCATAGCAAAAACACTTTGACAAAGGGGTTGTCCAAATCTATTGGGCAACCTCTTTTCTTGTATATTTTCAGAAATATATCGCGTTTGCAGACTACACAATGGGGGACAACGCGGCCCGCGTCGTCAGAAAAGTCGGCAGCATAAGTATATGCAATCCTCCGACACTCCTCAATTATAAATAGTTATAAATACAATCTTTTAGCGAGAGGATAACGAGAGGATAACGAGAGGATAACGAGTGCATACAACGCTCCCGACACGAAAATTCTTAATATAGTCTAATACAATCTTCTCTTTATTTATTGGCGTCCTTTTTTACATACGCCACCTTTGACAGACCTTTTTGCTAACCCCACATAGCACTTCCGACAAACATTTGTACACCTCGCGGAAATTCCGTATCTTTGCAGGCTGTTAGATAATATGGTTCACGACTAAAATACAAAAAGATATGGCAAAAGCATTACTGATGATTCTGGACGGTTGGGGCATCGGTCCCAAGAACCCGTCGAACGCAATCTACGAGACCCCCACGCCCCATTGGGACGCCCTATTGGCAAAATACCCGCACAGCCAGTTGCAGGCGAGCGGCGAGAACGTAGGTCTGCCCGACGGACAGATGGGCAACTCGGAGGTCGGACACATGAATATCGGCGCGGGACGCGTTGTGTATCAGGACCTTGTGAAGATTAACCGCGCCTGCCGCGACAACTCCATCATGGACAACCCCGAGATAAAAAGCGCGTACTCCTACGCCCAAAAGACGGGCAAGAACCTGCACATCATGGGGCTGACCTCTACGGGCGGCGTGCACTCGTCGTTTGACCACCTGTTCTACCTGACGAAAATCGCCAAAGAATACGGGCTGGAGGGACACACCTTCGTGCATTGCTTCATGGACGGCCGTGACACCGACCCGAAGTCGGGGCACGGTTTCATCGCCCGGTTGCAGGCGCACTTGCAGGAGACCTGCGGCGAGATAGCGTCTATCCAGGGGCGATTCTACGCCATGGATCGCGACAAGCGCTGGGAGCGCATCAAGGTGGCGTACGACTGCCTCGTGAACGGTCAGGGCAAGGCATCGGAAGACATGCTGCAAGCCGTGCAGGAGAGTTACGATGAGGGCGTGACCGACGAGTTCATCAAGCCGATTGTGCACGTGCGCAACGGGCAACCCGTCGCCACCATCAGCGAGGGCGACGTGGTCATCTTCTTCAACTACCGCAACGACCGCGCCAAGGAAATCACCATCGTCCTCACCCAGCAGGACATGCCCGAACAGGGCATGCACACCGTGCCGAACCTGCAATACTACTGCATGACGCCCTACGACTCGTCGTTTCAAGGGCTGCACGTGCTCTTCCCCAAGGACAACGTGCAGAACACCCTCGGCGAAATCGTGTCGAAAGCCGGCTTGAAGCAACTGCGCATCGCCGAGACGGAGAAGTTCGCCCATGTGACCTTCTTCTTCAACGGCGGACGCGAGGACAAGTTCCCCGGCGAGGACCGCATCCTGATTCCCTCGCCGAAAGTGGCAACCTACGACCTCAAGCCCGAGATGTCGGCGCCTGAGGTGACCGAGGCACTCTGCAACGCCCTTGACACGCAGCAATACGACTACATCCCCCTCAACTTCGCCAATGGCGACATGGTCGGACACACGGGCGTGTATACAGCCGTACAGAAAGCCGTGGAGACCATCGATGCCTGCACGGACAAGGTGGTGAACACCGCGCTGAAGAACGGTTACGAGGTCATCATCATCGCCGACCACGGCAACTGCGACCACGAGTTGAACGACGACGGCACGCCCAACACGGCGCACAGCCTCAACCCCGTGCCTTTCGTCTATATCAGCAGCCACAAGGACGCGCACGTGGACAACGGCATCCTCGCCGACGTAGCACCGTCCATCTGCCACATCATGGGGCTCCAGCAACCGGAAGAAATGACGGGTCACAACCTAATCCACTGATTCTATGGCACTTCAATGCGGTATCGTAGGGCTGCCCAACGTGGGCAAATCCACCCTTTTCAACTGCCTTAGCAACGCCAAGGCGCAGTCGGCCAACTTCCCATTCTGCACCATCGAACCCAATGTGGGCGTCATCACCGTGCCCGACGAGCGGCTCATCAAACTGGGCGAACTCTGCCATCCCGAGCGCGGCGTCATTCCGACCACGGTCGAGATAGTGGACATCGCCGGACTCGTCAAAGGTGCCAGCAAGGGCGAAGGGCTGGGCAACAAGTTCCTCGCCAACATCCGCGAGACGGACGCTATCATCCACGTCCTGCGTTGCTTCGACGATGAGAACGTGGTGCACGTGGACGGCACCGTGGACCCTATCCGCGACAAAGAAATCATCGACGCCGAACTCCAACTCAAGGACCTTGAGACCGTCGAATCGCGCATACAGAAGACCGAGAAGCAAGCCAAAGCCGGCGGCGACAAGCAGGCGAAACTTGCCCTCGAGGTACTCCTTAAATATAAGGAAGCCCTCTCCGAAGGGCGCAACGCCCGCTCCGTCGAACTCGCCAACAAGGAAGAGGAGCAGGCTGCCAAGGATATGTTCCTCCTCACCAACAAGCCCGTCCTCTACGTCTGCAACGTGGACGAGGGCTCGGCGGTCAGCGGCAACGCCTACGTGGAGCGCGTGCGCGAAGCCGTGAAGGACGAGAACGCCCAAGTGCTCGTCGTCGCAGCCAAAATCGAAAGCGAGATAGCCGAACTCGAGACCTACGAGGAGCGTCAGATGTTCCTCGACGAAATCGGACTCAAGGAGTCGGGCGTCAACCGCCTTATCAAGGCGGCGTATGCCCTGCTTGACCTCCGCACTTTCCTCACCGCGGGCAGCGACGAGGTGCGCGCATGGACGTTCCGCGCGGGCAGCAAAGCCCCGCAATGCGCAGGTGTCATCCACACCGATTTCGAGCGCGGGTTCATTCGCGCCGAGGTCATCAAGTACGAGGATTTCATTGCGCTTGGCGGCGAAGCGGCATGCCGTGCCGCCGGCAAACTGGCTACCGAGGGCAAAGACTACGTGGTGCAGGACGGCGACATCATGCACTTCCTGTTTAATGTCTGACTACTCCCCACTATCAACTCCCAAACTTCCCGACTTCTTTCAACTATCAACTCTCAACTTTCAACTACTTTAACTCTGTTAAAGTAGTGCCAAACAGCAAGGGATAAGCAAGGGATGCGCAAGGGATAGGCAACCGGTACAATATAAACGGATTAACAAATGTTTGACTTTCTGAACACATGGCTATCCTCAGGAGGATGGTGGGTAGCAGCCTTGATGATTATTGCAGGATTTGCGCTGTTGCTTTTCGGCGCGGACTGGCTGGTGGACGGCGCAAGCGGACTGGCGAAGAAGTACGGTGTCAGCAATCTTGTCATCGGACTCACCGTAGTGGCTTTCGGAACCTCCATGCCCGAGTTCGTGGTGAATATGGTAGCCGCCTCGCAGCACAACAGCGAGATTGCCATCACCAACATCTTGGGCAGCAACATCATCAATATCTTCCTCATTCTCGGTTGCACCGCCCTTATCTACCCCATTTCATCGACTCCGCAATCCCGTCGGTTCGACATCCCGTGGAGTCTCCTTGCCGCGTTGCTGGTCTTGCTTTTCGCCACTTATTGCAGTCCCTCGTGGATTCGCATCGAAAACCTGTTCAATATGCACATCGAGGACGCCAATGCCGCTGACCTTGGTACATTCCACTGGGGCGAAGGCTTTCACGCTTTCATATCGGGCGTAGGCGGATTCGTGTTACTCGTGTTCTTCGTCATTTTCCTGTGGCATAGTTTCCGCAACGCGAAGGCGGAGACGTCCATGGAGGAGTTCCGACCTATGCCCGTCTATAAGGCATTGCTGCTCATTGCCGCAGGCTTGGTGGGCTTGGTGATTGGCGGAGAACTGATTGTCAAGAGTGCCACCTCTATCGCACATGACCTCGGGGTCAGCGATGCCATCATCGGACTCACCGTCGTGGCACTCGGCACCTCCTTACCCGAACTGGCGACCTCATGCGTGGCGGCATTCAAGAAGAACTGCGACCTTGCTTTGGGCAATGTCATCGGCAGCAACATCTTCAACGTGTTCTTTATTCTTGGTTTCAGCGCAGTCATCTATCCTCTTCCGGGCTACCGGGGCTTGGAGGTGGACGCTTTAATGGCAGCCTTGGGCAGTGCATTGGTGATGCTCTTCGTCTATACCAACCGCAAGCACGAAATCAAACGCTGGCACGGAGCCGTCCTTCTCCTCACCTATGCCGCATACCTCGCTTTCCGGCTTGTGAACGCATAGAAAGACCGTATTATTTGATGAGTATCCATACTATAAAACAAACAACATAAACAATTTAATCAATGTTTGACTTTCTGAATACCTGGCTGTCTTCCGGAGGATGGTGGGTGGCAGTCCTGCTGGTGGTTGCAGGATTTGCACTGCTTCTTTTCGGCGCGGACTGGTTGGTGAACGGCGCAAGCGGACTGGCGAAAAGGTTCGGCGTCAGGGACCTTGTTATCGGACTTACCGTAGTGGCTTTCGGAACCTCTATGCCCGAGTTCGTGGTCAATATGGTGGCGGTGTCGCAGCACAACAGCGAGATTGCCATCACCAATATCCTGGGTAGCAATATCGTCAATGTATTTTTTATTTTGGGATGCTCTGCCCTTATCTACCCTATCACCTCCACACGCCAGTCGCGGCGTTTCGACATCCCGTGGAGTATGTTTGCTGCCCTGCTTGTCTTGCTTTTTGCCACTTATAGCAGTCCTGAATGGTTGCATATCAACAACCTTTTCGATATGCACATCGACCACCCGCAATGGTCTGACCTTGGCGCATTTCATTGGGAAGCCGGCAATCACGCTTTCATATCGGGCGTAGGCGGATTTGTGCTGCTTGTGTTCTTCGCCATCTTCCTTTGGCACAGTATCCGTAATGCCCAAAACGGCACATCGGAAGAGAACTACAACCCCATGACGCTCTACAAGGCTGTTCTGCTGATACTGACGGGTTTGCTTTCGCTGGTGGTTGGCGGAGAACTGATTGTGAAGGGTGCCACTTCTGTCGCACGCGACCTTGGGGTCAGCGATGCCATTATCGGACTGACGATTGTGGCTGTCGGCACCTCCCTGCCCGAGTTGGCAACCTCATGCGTGGCAGCCTATAAGAAGAACTCCGACATCGCGCTGGGAAATGTGATAGGCAGCAATATCTTCAACATATTCTTCATCTTGGGCACCAGCGCAGTCATCTATCCTCTTCCTGGTTATCCGGGCTTGGAGTTAGATGCTTTGATGGCAGCCTTGGCGAGTGCCATGGTTATGCTTTTCGTCTATACCAACCGCAACCACGCCATCAAACGCTGGCACGGCGCCATCCTTCTCCTCACCTATGCCGCCTACCTCACCTTCCGCCTCGTAGCGGTTGGGTAGGCTATAGGCTGAAGAGGTACTCCAATGCCTCATGTATCTCGCTGTCGGTGGCTGTCTGATTGATGACGGGCACACCTATTTCGTGCAACAGGGTGAAGTTAATCTCCGTAGGGCTGTCGTTCTTCTTGTCTTCCCGCATCAAATCCACCAACTCCCCTTGCTGTTTGCAGTCGCAGGCGGGACGACCATAGCACTCCAACATCAGGCTCACCAACTGCTGCAGTGCCTTACGCGGCATGCCCGACTTGATGACACTCAGGTACAACTCTGCCACCATACCCCACAGCACACAGTAGCCGTGTGCCACAGGCTTGTGCTGCCGCGCATAAGCCTCTTCTATGGCGTGCCCCACGGTATGCCCGAAGTTCAGCGCACGCCGCAGCCCGCTCTCCAGAGGGTCACGCTCCACTATCTGCTCTTTGATGTGAATGCTTGCCGCAAGGTGCGCGGCAAAGTCGGCATTCTGTCCGCTGATGCACGTCTCGATGTCGTTGTTGAGTAGCCATTGCCACTCTTTGGGATTGGCAATCAGTGCGTGCTTCAGCATCTCCGCATACCCGCTCAACCATTCCTGCGTGGGCAACGTATGCAGAAACGGCGGGTATATCAGTGTCTGCTGCGGCATAGTGAATGTGCCGACGGCGTTCTTGATACCGCCGTAGTTCACGCCCGTCTTGCCGCCCGTAGAGGCATCCACCATCGCAAGAAGCGTGGTGGGCACGTTCACGAAGCGTATGCCACGCTTGTAGGTCGCCGCAGCAAAACCGCCCATATCTGTAACCACGCCGCCACCGATATTGATAAGCACCGCTTGCCGCGTGGCATGGTGAGCCAACAGGTAGTCCCATATCCGCTGTACGTTGTCCATGGTCTTTGCCGCCTCACCGCTCGGCACTGCCAGCACGGGCGCGTCCTTCACCAAATCGCCTAACAGCGGCAGGCACACCTGCTCCGTATGTTCGTCCGTCAGTACAAACACCTGCTTCGTCGCCCTGCCATTGAAGTACGGCAGCAACATCTTATGTATATCGGAAACTACCATAGTCGTTACGTAAATAATACGCTTGTTTCGTGAATCGTTTTGCAAAGTTACTGCTTTTTTCGTAACTTTGCACCCAAAATCGTACTTTTTATGTTCAAACGGGTTCTTTTTGTGCTTCTCCTGTCCCTGTCCGTCCTTGCCGTTAAGGCTGACGGAGCGGGACTGACCTATCTCTCTACGGCAGACTTCAAGACCAAGGTCTGCTACTACGACCTCTCGCAACAGCCCACGTGGAAATACATCGGCGACAAGCCGTGTCTCATCGACTTCTCCACATCATGGTGCGGGTGGTGCAAGAAACTGCACCCTATCCTTGAGCAGATTGCCGAGGAGTACAAAGGTCAGATTTACGTATATACGCTGGACGCAGAGAAAGAACGTGAGGTAGCCGCTTTGTTTGGTGTCCGCAGTTACCCCACAGTCGTTATCTGCCCTATGGAAGGGGCTCCGCAAATCTCGCAGGGCTACCATGAGAAGGCTTACTGGGACGACGTGATTCGTCAGGTACTCCTTCCTAAATAAATACCGTACTCTATTTTTGAGGAACCAATACAAACAGTCTGTCCCCGCGATGGACTGCTTTGTCTGTCTTCACAGCAAAAGGGTGACCTTTGGTTATTGTTGTCTGTACGTTGCCTTTGGCATCGTGCAAGTCATGTGCCACCAGTTCGTAAGCCCCCGTGGTCTCACCCGTTACCAACAGTTCATCGCCTTCCTTCACTTCGGGTACCGCCTCCACATAAAACTCGGCAACACTGATATTCTTGAAGAAATTGGTGCAACGCCCCGCATACACTTTCTTCCTCGTCGCGCGTGAACCGTACTCATGCGTCCACTCGCCCAACCGCTGCCCTTGGTAATAGCCGTCCCAGAACCCGCGGTTGAACACCCGACTCAATCGCTCATCCCACGCAGGTACATGCGCAGCATACTCTTTGCTCCACGCCTCCCGTTCCGCTGCCGTCGGGCTGTCAGGCAATTGTTTCCACATATCCACCGCCTCACGATAGCATTCCACTACCGTCTTCACATACTCGGGACCGCGTGCCCTGCCCTCTATCTTCAGCACACGCACGCCTGCGTCCAGTAGTTTGTTGAGGAACTGTATTGTTTTCAAGTCCTTAGGCGACATGATATACTGGTTGTCCACTTCCAATTCCAGGTCGCTCTCTTTGTCTTTCACTATGTAACCCCTGCGGCACACTTGCATACACGCTCCGCGATTTGCACTGGCACCCAGGTTATTCAAACTCAGATAGCACTTACCGCTTACCGCCATGCATAGCGCACCATGGCAGAACATCTCGATACGTATCGGCTCGCCGTGCGGACCGGTTATGTGCTGCTCCACGATGTCGCGATGAATACTTGCCACCTGCTCCATGTTCAGTTCGCGTGCCAATACCACCACATCGGCGAACTGCGCATAGAACCGCAGGGCTTCCGTGTTGGCGATATTCAGTTGGGTGGAGAGATGCACCTCCACGCCCGACTGATGGGCGTATTGCAGGGCGGCGATATCCGATGCGATGATGGCGGATATACCTGCCTGCTTGGCGTTATCCACTATCTCGCGCATCAGCGGCAGGTCCTCGGGGTACATCACCGTGTTCAGCGTCAGATACGTCTTCACACCCGCAGCCTTGCACCGCGCCACGATAGTGTGCAGGTCAGCCGTCGTGAAGTTGGCGGACGACCGTGCGCGCATATTCAGGTGCTCGATGCCGAAATATACGCTGCTTGCCCCTGCCTCTATGGCAGCCGACAGACTCTCCCAACACCCCACGGGTGCCATGATTTCAATATCGCTACGCATACTGCTTGGTATGAACGGGTTATACTTTGCTGAGGAACCGCTCGCGGTCCACGATGAATCGGATATGTTCGCCCTCACCGATAAGGGTGTCGCCCTGATAGGCTGCCACATGGAACGTCAGTTTCTTGCCTTCCGCTGCCGTCAATTCGGCGGTGGCTGACACTTCCTGCCCCAAACCGGTAGGCTTCACGTGGCTCACGTTGATGTGACCGCCCACGGTGGTTGCCCCTTCGGGCAGCGCATCCTTCACGGCAAGCATGGCAGCGTTCTCCATGAGTGCCACCATCACCGGCGTAGCCAGTACGGGCATATCACCCGACCCCATGGCTTCCGCCGTTTTACTTTTGTCCACCACCAGCGTACTGGTATGTTTCAGTCCTGTTTCCATATTCGCAATGTACTTAATATCTGCCTTTTAACCACAAAGAAGAGAGCCGTTACACCCTCTTCTTTGTTCGTTTGGTACCGCGAGTGGGACTTGAACCCACACAGCCATTTCTGGCCAAAGGATTTTCTTACCACACTTACTTTTACATAAGCAATCTCACCACACATCTGCATATTCCTGTGAGACTTTGTAGTCTGGACTATTTCACAACCGTATTGCTATCGCAACTTAGGTTCCTTCCGTATAGTCTCTACGCCGTTTATCCCATACGGGAATTTAGAGAGCCATCGCCAAAGAGCGGGTCACCCTGCTCGAGGTTTCTGTTTGTTAGGAAGGTTCTACTCACAAAGTTTCCCTTGTGGCACTCTTGTTGTTTAGACCTCTGTAGTTCTCTGTTTTGAGAATGTCCTTTGGTCTTTTTCAAAGTCCTTCGTGTCTACCGATTCCACCATCGCGGCATAAATCGGCTACAAAGGTACTGCTTTTCCATAAGATACACAAGAAAATGACGTCTTTTTTCAGTAAATCCGCGTTTTTGTTTGCGTATATGGAAAGAATGTACTACCTTTGCACCGCATTTCAGCACGAGAGTGCATTAGGGTACCTTGCCCGAGTGGTTAGGGACCGGTCTGCAAAACCGGGGACAGCGGTTCGAATCTGCTAGGTACCTCTCAGAGAGCCGCCAAACAAGGCGGCTCTTGTTGTTTGATATACACCATGTTATGCAACAGGAGATAGAAGATATTACCGGACAAGAATATAAGTACGGTTTCACCACCCAGGTGGAAACGGACGTGATAGAGCGTGGGCTGAATGAGGACATCATTCGGCTGATTTCCGCCAAGAAACACGAACCCGAATGGCTGCTGCAGTTCCGCCTCAAGGCATACCGCAAGTGGCTGACCATGAAGGTACCGGCATGGGCGCACCTGCGCATACCCGACATCGACTTTCAGGCTATCTCATACTACGCCGCCCCAAAGGCAAACGACGGCACCAAGTCGGAGAACAGTATCGACCCCGAAGTGATGAAGACGTTTGACAAGTTGGGAATCCCCTTGGAAGAGCGTGCCGCATTGGCGGGAAACATGGCGGTGGATGCCGTCATGGACTCGGTATCGGTAAAGACCACCTTCCGCGAGTCGCTGGCGGAGAAAGGTATCATCTTCTGCTCCATCTCCGAAGCCGTACAGCAATATCCCGAACTGGTACAGAAATACCTGGGTTCGGTGGTGCCGTACAGCGACAATTTCTATGCCGCACTCAACTCGGCGGTGTTCTCGGACGGTTCGTTTGTTTACATACCCAAGGGCGTACGCTGTCCGATGGAACTAAGTACGTATTTCCGAATCAACGCAGGCAACACGGGGCAGTTCGAGCGCACCCTCCTCATAGCCGACGAGGGGGCATACCTCAGTTACCTCGAGGGATGCACCGCCCCTATGCGTGATGAGAACCAGTTGCACGCCGCCATTGTGGAAATCATCGTGCACAAGGACGGCGAAGTGAAATACTCCACTGTGCAGAACTGGTACCCGGGTGACAAAGAGGGGCGCGGCGGTATCTACAACTTCGTGACGAAACGCGGTATCACCTACGAGAACGCCCGCCTGAGTTGGACGCAAGTGGAGACAGGTTCCGCCATTACGTGGAAATATCCGAGTTGTATCCTCAAAGGAGATAACTCGAGTGCCGAGTTCTACTCCGTGGCAGTGACGAACAACTACCAGCAGGCGGACACGGGCACGAAAATGATACACCTCGGCAAGAACACGCGCTCGCGTATCATCAGCAAGGGTATCTCCGCGGGACATAGTCAGAATGCATACCGCGGGCTTGTGCGCATGGCTCCGAATGCCGAAGATGCGCGCAACTACAGCCAGTGCGACAGCCTGCTGCTGGGCGACAAATGCGGGGCGCACACCTTCCCTGTGATGCAGATACAGAACCCCACCGCCACCGTGGAGCATGAGGCGACTACCAGCAAGATTAACGAGGACCAACTCTTCTACTGCCGGCAACGCGGCATCGGGGTTGAGGACGCGGTCGGCTTAATCGTCAACGGCTATGCCAAAGAGGTAATGGACAAACTGCCTATGGAGTTCGCCGTCGAAGCCCAGAAACTCCTGCAGGTCAGCCTCGAAGGCTCGATAGGATAAACCCTTTTTGCACATTGCTTAAACATACGTGCGGCATTCCTTGCCACACGTATGTTTTTTTGATAACGAATGATGACCTTAAACATGGAAAAGCACAAAACCTCACTCTTCACACTTTCTTCACAATTCCTTCGCAACTGCGTAACAAAATCCCACTACTTTTGCACCGAATTTCAGAGCAAAAGTTATGAACAGACATTTCACTTCCCGTTCTACCCAAGCCATTATCCTGACCTTATTCCTATTTATCTCCCGTTCTCTCGCGGCACAACCGCTCATCGGTCTCGTCCTTGACGCTGACACGCGCGAACCGCTCATCGGGGCAGCCGTCCTCGTCAGCGGCACCACCACGGGTACCACCACCGACTTCGACGGTGTCTTCTCCCTCCCCGCCCAATCCACCGACACCCTCGTCGTCTCTTATATGGGCTACCAAACAGCCCGCCTGCTTGCCGGACAGGCGCAGGACACCTTGCATATACAGTTGCGCACCAACGCCGAGGTGCTGCAAGAGGTGGCAGTGGTCAGCAAGCGCCGCCGGAACACCGAGATGAGCGTCCTCCAGTCCACCAAGAACGCCCTCAGCGTCCAGACGGGTATCAGCAGCGAGCAGATACAGCGCAGCCAGGACCGCGACGCCTCGGAGGTTATCCGCCGCGTGCCGGGTATCTCGCTCATCGACGACAAGTTCGTCATGGTGCGCGGGCTCTCGCAGCGCTACAACGCGGTGTGGAT
>SAMEA104315424__coassemble_1008_pt1 | contig 14884 bp, 11 predicted proteins | sample SAMEA104315424__metabat2_low_PE_013 | metagenome-assembled genome bin SAMEA104315424 (sample SAMEA104315424) | gut metagenome | biome: Monkey gut; feature: monkey-associated habitat; material: faeces | place: China | collected 2013 | reverse complement strand
TAAGGACCATGCCGCTTGCAGCCGCCTGCGCATCGTGTTTCGCCATGTCATTCACGCGCAGGCAGAGGTGGCAGGCGCGTTGGTCAATCACCAGTGTGCCGGCTTGGAAGATAGCCGACTTGTTCTCTTTGTCGGCTTTCCCGATAGCGGTTATGGTTCGTTTGGCATAGAAGTCTTGAAACGATACAAAGTTGCGCAGCAGCGTGTAGAAGTCGCGGGTAAGCAGCAGCAACTTGCGCAAAGGCACATATTCGGCTTGTGCTGCCGCAAGGGCGGCGGCATTGGCACTGTTCACCTCGTTCACAGCCGCTTCGTAGGCGGCAATCATCGCGCCCATCTCGCGGAACTCCTCTTCCTTCATCCCCGGTATCGCTGCATCGGCAGGCAGTGTCGCCAAGCCCAACGACTGCAGATGAGCCGTTGCAAAATAGTCGTTGTATGCCTGTTGGCATGCCTTGTAGGCGGCTATGATGTCAGCAGGGTAGGGGGCTTCGGGCGCGGATTGCTGTTCTACGCTGATGTTCGCCATAGCGGCGTCCACGTCCTCCAATGTGATTTTGTCGTCTTTGGCTATCTTGGCAGCCGTGGCACGCAGGGTATCATCGGCAATATCCGTCAGGCGGAGTTGTGCTTTGCCCGTGAGGAGCACTTTGGGGTCGTGCAGTTGCTCGCATAGCCAATCGGCAGTCGCCACCACCTCCTGCACATGTATCTTGCCGTCGCCCGATATGTCTATCAGCCGCAGGCTCTCTTCGGGTATCTCCAACCCTGCTACGGGGCAGGACAGAACGGTCCATAACTTCTCGTCCAGTTCTCCGAGATGGCGGATATCCTCGCCCGATTGAATCTTCACTCGTGTTGTGCCACCGATTGTGGCAAAGGTCCAGTTGTATTGAGCCATACATTCTACGATTTAGAAAGATACTATTGAATTACATATCTCTTTTAGAGCACAATTATTTGAGTAGGGCAAAGTTGATAACCTCTTGAATGTCTTTCACGTAGTGGAAAGCCAAGCCGATAAGGTATTTTTCGGGGATTTCCTCCACGTCTTTGCGGTTGTCCTCACAGAGAATGAGATCGGTGATGCCAGCACGTTTGGCAGCAAGAATCTTTTCTTTCACACCGCCGATGGGCAAGACTTTACCGCGGAGCGTCATCTCACCCGTCATGGCGATACGAGGGCGTACTTTGCGCTTGGTAAAAGCACTAACTAATGCCGTTGTCATCGTGATACCCGCACTGGGACCATCCTTCGGGATGGCACCTTCGGGCACGTGGATATGTACGGAATGGGTGTCTAACACCTTGCGCGAGATGCCGAATTGGTCGGCGTGCGCCTTGATGTAGCCCAATGCGATGGTGGCAGACTCCTTCATCACATCGCCGAGGTTGCCTGTAAGGGTGAGGGTAGGGGTCTTGGCAGGGGAGAGCGAAGTCTCGATAAAGAGTATCTCACCGCCTACTTGTGTCCACGCCAAGCCTGTGACTACGCCTATGTATTTGTTGGTCTCCCATGAGTCACGCGAGTAGCGTTTTTTGCCGAGATATTCGACAACGTCTTCTGATGTAACACTCACGTTATAAGGCTCTTGCAAGGCAATCTTCGTTACCACTTTACGGCATATTGCCGCTATCTGACGCTCCAAACTGCGTACACCCGATTCACGTGTGTAGCCATCAATAATCTCTGCGATAATCGACTTCTTGAGTTTCAGTTGCGCGGGTTTAAGTCCGTGGTTTTCAAGTTCTTTCGGCAACAAGTGGCGTTTGGCAATCTCCTCTTTCTCTTCTTGCAGGTAACCCGTCATCTCGATGAGTTCCATGCGGTCGAGTAGGGGACGCGGCACGCTGTCCAATGAGTTGGCAGTGGCAATGAAGAGTATCTTGCTCAGGTCGTAATCCACATCCAAGTAATTGTCATGGAAAGTGCCATTCTGCTCAGGGTCAAGTACTTCCAACAAGGCACTGGTCGGGTCGCCCTTGTAGTCCATGCCGATTTTGTCTATCTCATCCAATACAAAGACAGGGTTGCTCGTTTTCACTTTGCGGATGCTCTCAATAATTCGCCCGGGCATGGCGCTGATGTAGGTGCGGCGATGTCCGCGAATCTCGGCTTCGTCGTGGAGACCACCCAAACTGATACGCGCATACTTGCGCCCCAATGCCGCTGCAATTGAGCGTCCAAGGCTGGTCTTACCCACACCGGGAGGACCGTAGAGGCAGAGGATGGGTGCCTTCATCTCTTGCGGTTTGTCGCTCTCGGCTTTCATTTTCAGCACTGCCAAGTACTCGATGATACGCTCTTTCACTTTCTCCATGCCGTAGTGGTCGTGGTCCAGCACATCTTGCGCATGGCGGATATCGTAGTTGTCCTCCGAATACTCGTTCCAAGGCAAGTCGAGGAGTGTATCCAGATAGTTTTGCTGTGTGGAGTATTCGGGCGAATGGGACGGCATACGACGCAACTTCTTCAGTTCGCTCTCGAAGGTCTGTTGCATCTTCTCACCCCATTTCTTCTGCTTCGACCGCTCCAGCATAGCGTTGGCTATCTGTTCGTCAGAGTCACCCAATTCTTTCTGAATGGTCTCCATCTGGCGGTGCAGATAGTATTCGCGCTGCTCTTTATCGATATCCTCACGTGTCTTGTTCTGGATAGCCGCCTTCATATCAAGCATTTGCAACTCAGTATTCAGCAGTTCCAAGAGTGCAATGGCGCGTTGCTTTATCTCGCTTTCCTCCAACAACTTTTGCTTCTCCGCGATACGTATGCCGAAGTTCCCGCAGATGTAGTTTACAAGGGTAGGGGGATTGTCGATACTGCGCAGTGTCATTCCTGCCTCGGCAGGCAGGTTCTCCATGCGCTTGATAATCTTTTCGGCTTGCTCTTTCAGACTGCTTACCAGCGCAATGAACTCTTTGTCATTACGCTTCGGGAAGACTTCTTCCACCACTTTCACGCGGGCTTTCAGGTATGGTTTTGTGCTGACAATATCTTGTATTTCAACACGTTCCATGCCTTCCAATATCACCATCAGACTGCCATCGGGCATATCCAATGTGCGCAATACACGCCCTGCAGTACCTAATATATATAGGTCGTCAGAACCAGGTTCTGCTACATCTTGTGCTTTTTGGCAGCATACTGCAAGCAGGGCATCGTTCTTGAAAGCGGTGGTTACTAATTTCTTTGACTTCGGTCGCGCTACTGTCACGGGCAACAGCACGCCTGGAAACAGAACCATATTCCGAAGTGGCAATACGCCAAGCACATCGCCATCGTTCAGTTCCGGTTCTTTGGTAGCATCGTCATCTGCAGTCAATGGGATATATTCCACATCTTGCTGCACATCCTGCTCCTCATTCAATACTTCATCAAGGTAGGTTATCATTCGTACATCTCTTATATATCAAGGTGTATTTTATGCAAATAGGGAGTTTGCCTAAATGCTATTTTACATAATCGTAATTAGGATACCAAATGAGTGGCTTGTCAGTAGCCACACCATTTGGTATATTTGTTGTACTTGCTATCTTTCTGCCATTACTCGCTGTCTTTCTTTTTGCGGATGTCGAGTTGGAGTTCGTCCAATTGGATGGGGTCAAGGACACCAGGGGCGCCTAGCATCACGTCACGACCTTGGTTGTTCTTGGGGAATGCAATGCAGTCGCGGATACTATCCAAGCCCGCAAACAAAGATACAAAACGGTCAAGGCCATACGCCAAACCTCCGTGAGGCGGCGCACCGTACTTAAAGGCATTCATCAAGAAGCCGAACTTCTTCTGTGCCTGTTCGGGCGTGAATCCGAGAATCTCAAACGTCTTCTCCTGTAACTGTGCATCGTGGATACGGATACTACCGCCACCAACCTCTACACCGTTGATTACCATGTCGTAAGCGTTTGCGCGTACGGCAGCGGGATTGGTGTCCATCAGCGGGATATCCTCCGGCTTCGGACTGGTGAAGGGATGGTGCATCGCCATGAGGCGGTTCTCCTCGTCGCTCCATTCGTACATCGGGAAATCGATAACCCACAGGCATGAGAACTTCTTCGGGTCGCGAAGCCCAAGTTGGCGTCCCATTTCGAGACGCAATTCGCTCAGTTGCTTGCGCGTCTTCATAGCGTCGTCGCCGCTCAAAATCAGCAGCAAGTCACCTGCTTCCGCCTGCATCTCGTGCGCAACCGCCTGCAAGACATCCTGTCCGTAGAACTTATCCACACTCGACTTGATGCTGCCGTCAGCCTCTACGCGCGCATAAACCATACCTTTGGCTCCCACTTGCGGGCGTTTCACGAACTCGGTGAGTGCGTCCAACTGTTTGCGGGTGTAGTGCGCGCAACCTTTGGCGCAGATACCACCTATATACCGGGCGTTGGCAAAGACGCTAAAGCGTTCATTTTCAGGTTTCTGCTCCTCTGCCGCATGGAAGATGTCCTGCAACTCCACAAAGGTCATGACGAAACGTGTGTCGGGCTTGTCGCTGCCGTAGTACTTCATAGCGTCCGCCCATGTCATGCGCGGCAGTTTGGGGATATCTATGTTGAGAATGGTCTTGAACAGGTGACGGGACATGCCTTCGAACATGTTCAGTACGTCTTCCTGTTCGACAAATGACATCTCGCAGTCGATTTGGGTGAACTCCGGCTGGCGGTCGGCACGCAGGTCCTCATCGCGGAAGCACTTGACAATCTGGAAGTAACGGTCGAATCCGCTGACCATAAGCAACTGCTTCAGTATCTGCGGGCTTTGTGGCAGCGCGTAGAACTGACCTGGATTCATGCGGCTCGGTACGACAAAGTCACGTGCGCCTTCGGGCGTGGAATTGACCAAGACAGGTGTCTCCACCTCAAGGAAGCCCTGTTCGTCCAAGTAGCGACGCACCTCAAATGCCATCTTGTGGCGCAGTTCAAGGTTCTTGCGTACACATGAGCGGCGCAAGTCGAGGTAACGGTATTTCATACGCAAGTCGTCGCCTCCGTCCGTGTCGTCCTCAATGGTGAAAGGAGGTGTTACAGCGGGATTGAGTACGTTGAGTTCGCGTACTTTTATCTCAACTTCTCCTGTAGGTAACTGGGCGTTTTTGCTCTGTCTTTCAATGACTTCGCCCTTCACTTGCAATACATATTCGCGGCCTACCGAATTGGCTTTCTCAAGCATGGCATCCTCTTCGGGCTTGCCTGTGCTTTGGAATGCCAACTGCGTGATGCCATAGCGGTCGCGCAAGTCGATAAAGGTCATGCCACCCATTTTGCGGATTCGCTGAACCCATCCGGCGAGTGTTACCGTTTTTCCCACATCGGCGAGACGTAACTCGCCGCAAGTTGCTGTTCTAAACATATATCTTGTTGGTTTTTAGTCGTTTCTATATCTCTGTCCCCTACCCTCTATTCTCTATCCCTTATTCTCTCCCCTACCCCACACTGACGGTGGCATCTATCTTGCGGATAAGCCCTTTGAGCACGTCTCCGGGTCCGAACTCGTAGAACTCGGTGGCTCCGTCGGCAATCATCTGCTGCACACTCTGCGTCCAATGTACGGGCGAGGTAAGTTGCTGTAACAACTGCTGTTTGATGACGTCTTTGTCGGTCTCTGCATGTGCGCTTACATTCTGATACACAGGGCATTGCGGCGTATGGAAGTCGGTACGGAGAATCGCCTCGCGCAGTTCCTCCGCCGCAGGCTGCATCAACGGCGAGTGGAAAGCACCGCCTACGGGCAGGCGCAATGCGCGCTTCGCACCTGCCGCCTTGAGCAGTTGGCAAGCCCGCTCCACCCCACTCACCGTACCCGAAATCACTACCTGCCCCGGGCAGTTGAAGTTCGCTGCCACGACAATATCGTCCGTTATCTGCCGGCATGTGTTGTCCACCACCTCATCGGGAAGCCCGAGTACCGCCGCCATTGTGGATTCCTGTACCTCGCACGCACGCTGCATCGCACGCGCACGCGCGCTAACCAATAGGAGCCCGTCCTCCCAGCCCAATACGCCTGCCGCTACGAGAGCGGAGAACTCGCCGAGGCTGTGCCCCGCGACCATGTCTGGGCGCTCTACCGTCATCAGTTTGGCAGCCACTATAGAATGCAGATATACAGCAGGTTGCGTGACTCTCGTTTGTTTGAGGTCATCACTGCTGCCCTCAAACATCACGTCCGTCAAGCGGAAACCGAGGAGTTGGTTCGCCTGCTCCATCTTGACACGCGCGGCAGGGTATTTGTCGTACAAATCCTTGCCCATGCCCGTGTATTGCGCCCCCTGCCCGGGGAAAACAAATGCTTTCATCTCTAACAATCCGTTTGTGCGGAGTTATCACACTCCATTTTAGCCTGCAAAGTTACAAAAAAATATAGACATACACAATAGGTATGGAGAAAACACAGGACTCAAAATGACGTACAATCGTTGGCTTATCCTTTCGCTATCCTCTCACTATCCTCTCGTTGCGGCATCATAGATAAAACGACCCATTTCGTGAGGTTACATTTTTCTCTACGTTCTGTTTTGTTTATCTATTTTAGTACTTAATCATACTTTTTTAGCGGATGTCTCAATCACTTAGCGCACTCGTATGCTGCGAGGTCGTGGCGAACCATGATTTTGACCAAATCCTCAAAGGAAGTCTTGCGCGGGTTCCAGCCCAAGAGCGTCTTCGCCTTCGTGGGGTCGCCGCAGAGTTGCTCAACTTCGGTGGGGCGGAAGAACTTCGGGTCCACCTCTACCAATACACGTCCGGTACCGTCAATGCCCTTCTCGCTGACGCCCTCGCCCTGCCATGTGAGTTCAATGCCAGCCTCACGGAAAGCCAATGTGCAGAACTCGCGCACGGTGTGCATCTCGCCCGTAGCAATGACGAAGTCCTCGGGGGTCGGGTTCTGAAGGATGAGCCACATGCATTCTACATAGTCCTTGGCATAGCCCCAATCGCGGCGCGCGGAGAGGTTGCCAAGATAAAGTTTATCCTGCTTGCCGTGGGCAATGGCTGCCGCTGCAAGGGTGATTTTGCGTGTGACGAAGTTCTCGCCGCGACGCTCGGACTCGTGATTGAACAAGATACCGTTCACGGCGAACATGCCATACGCTTCGCGGTAGTTCTTGGTAATCCAGAAGCCGTATTGCTTTGCCACGCCATAGGGTGAGCGCGGGTAGAAAGGTGTCGTCTCGCGCTGTGGGACTTCCTGCACCAATCCGAAGAGTTCGGAGGTGGAAGCCTGGTAAATCTTGGTCTTCTTCTCCAAGCCGAGCATGCGCACCGCCTCCAAGAGACGCAAAGTGCCGACGGCATCGGTGTCTGCCGTGTATTCGGGGACATCGAAAGAGACCTTGACATGCGACTGCGCTGCGAGGTTGTATATCTCGTCGGGTTGCACCTCGCCGATGATGCGGATGAGCGATGAGGAGTCGGTCATGTCGCCGTAATGGAGGTTGATGGCACGTTTTTTCTTCTGGTCGCGCACCCACTCCTGCAGATAAAGGTGCTCGATGCGCCCCGTATTGAACGTGCTGGAGCGGCGGAGTATGCCGTGTACCTCGTAGCCTTTCTCGAGAAGGAACTCTGCCAAGAAGGAGCCGTCCTGCCCCGTGATGCCTGTGATTAATGCTGTTTTCATATTTTGACTTTGTGTAGATTATTTCATGTGAGTTACTGCGTGTGGATTATATTGTGCAAAAAGGCATTATGATAACAAATAGTCATATACATTCATCAGCATAATACCATTATCCAATGAATGGCAAGGGATATTGTCCGTGGTCAATATCATTTTCGGGAAAGAATCATGTGCCAATAGCAACGAACGCTGTTCTTGCTGCCGTTTTTCTTCGTTTGCGAGCGTATAAGCCGACTGGATATACACCCGCTCATTACCCCTATTGCAAACAAAATCCACCTCATAGGTAGCACGCTGTGATTTACCTTCGGCGTTCTTTCCTACCACAGATACATTTCCTACATCAACAAGATATCCCTGTGCCGACAGGTGGTTGTAGAGAATATTCTCCATTGCGTGCGTGGGTTCTACCTGCCTGAATCCTAACAAGGCATTACGCAGTCCCATATCGGTGAAGTAATACTTATACGGAGAGTCGATATACTTACGCCCCTTGATATCGTAGCGTGTGGCACGAGAAACGAGGAACGAGTCAATAAAATAGTCAATATACAGTTTGACGGTACTATGCGATATATCCGATTTCTTTTCACTCTTGAAAGTATTCGCCAATTTGTGCGGGTTGGTCAATGCGCCAATGTTAGAGGCTAAAAGCACCAATAACTCTTCTAAATCGCTGTCGTTCTTTACTTGGTTGCGGCTAATGATGTCGCTCAAATAGGTTTCTTTCAGCAGCTCTTGCAATATCTGTGCTTTCTGCTGTGCATTGTTTGCCAATATCACCATCGGCAAGCCACCATAGTACATATAGTCTTGCCATAGCGTAAACACATCGACATTAGAGGTTTCGTGTATTTCCTTGAAACTAAGCGGATAGAGATGTATTTGTGTGCCACGCCCACGGAACTCTGTAACTACATCAGACGACAAGAAACGGGCATTGCTACCCGTAACATACACATCCACATTTGGCATATACAGGAAACCGTTCAGCACATCCACAAAATCTTCCAACAGTTGCACTTCATCAATAAGGATATAGTATCTCTCCTTTGTTGATTGTATCTTGTCCTGCACAAACTGATAGAGCGTTTCTGCCTTACGCAGATGTTTGTTTGCATACGAATCTAAAGGAATGCCGATGATATGGTCTTCCGGCACGCCCTCTTGCAGCAAGCGTTGCCTGAAAAGCGAGAACAATAAATACGACTTACCCACACGCCGAAGACCTGTAACTATTTTTACCAATCCATTTTGTCGCAGCGACAAGAGTTGCTGCACATATTTCTCTCTCGGATAGATATTCATCTGTTATTTATATTATCAAGAATTGTAGAGTTCTACATTTTTTGCTGATACATTCGTGTATCTCACAACAAAAAATATGCCGTTTTCCGTTATGCGTTTCCTATCGCCTGCGCTCGTATTCTCAACTATGTGGTTGTTCATATAAAGTTCTCCCACGCAGACAATCTCTCCACTTTCGTATCTTTACAAACATTTGCGGGAACAATAGTTTCAACACTATGTGCATAGAGTTTCCACAAGTTAGTCCAATACGCCGAACAGCATACATATCTTGATTGGTTGCATAACCTGGGATTGTGGAAAACGCCATATCTATTCCGCATTGTTTCAATGTATGGATTTCCCGATGGGAGAAGTCATTTCTTCCACCATTCGGATAGGCAAAATAACGTACTCTTGTCCCCAATAACCGCTCTAAATCAACAATGGAATCACGGATTTCTTTGTAAGATATATCATCTGATTCATTAGACAAAATAGGATGATGCTGTGAGTGTGCACCAAAAGTGACCAATCCGCTCTTTTTCAACGTCTCAAACATTGGAACATCTATATTCAAATTCTCATTTGTAGCACCGGTCGGGTCTAACATATCTATGCGATTATATATATATGCCAATGACAAACTTTTCATTTCCTCTATTCCTTGTGGTCGCAGTTGCCGCATACGCTGGAACCAAAAAGCCCCGCCCTTTTGCATATTAAGCGGGGACACAAACATCGCAATAGGGATATTCAGTCGTTTCAAGACAGGAAAGACAACCTCATACACACTTCTCTCCCCATCATCGAAAGTAAGAAAACACATCCGACGTAGTGATGTCTGACTACCAGACAAACGAGCATACAGTTGGTCTAAGGTACCAAACGAGTAAAACCTGCCTATCAAATGCAAGGTTCGTTCAAACCATGCAGCATCCTGCACATTATGAAAAGTCAATACTACATTTTTCATCGTTTCAATCTCCTGATAAGCGGTTTGAGACAAGAGCCGTAGAAAGCAAAAATATACACACACAATCGCAAGCCTAAAATAGCGCGGATATGAATCATTCTATCAGACTTACGAGTAATGGAATATGCAAGTATTCCTTGTTGCTTCTGCAATATCGTGTATGCCTCTTTGCGTTCGACACGCTTCAATTGAAAGTATCCATATACCATTGTCGGATATATATACGCAAGATACTGCAAGAAAAGCCTATCTTCAGGAATAGTAGGTGTAAGTGTTTTCTGCCATTTATCAAACATAATATCATACGAACGATAGTCGTGTATAGATAATGTAGTAGTGATAGAATTAGCACGATGACGATACACGTAACCATAGAGGTTAACAGCCTTGACAGAACGGAGTTTACGCCAAAGTTGGATACTCCAATCGATATCTTCATTACGAAGACCTACCACAAACTCAATATGGTTGCCCACTAATACTTCCCTTCTTATTATCTGAAAGCATGCACTCATATTGAAACGTTGTGTATTCAATAGATATGCAAAACACTCTATCGGAGTCAGTTTTGCATTTATAACCTCTGTATGGTACGGTGATTCATTCGTACTAATATGAATATCCTCATAGAAATCCGTACGGCAAAACAACAAGTCATCCGGATACTGCCAATACTCCAATGTTTTCACGAGATTAGCAACAACATAGTTATCTGCGTAGTAATCATCCGAATCCAAGAAAAGGACATACTCGCCCGTAGCGTGTTGCAATCCGATGTTGCGGGCGTCGGACAGTCCACCATTGGGCTTATGCACCGCGTGAATACGCTTATCCTCTGTTGCCAAGGTATCACACAATGCCCCCGAATTATCGGTTGAACCATCATCCACAAGAATAATCTCCATATCTCGGTAGGTCTGCGTCAAGACGCTCTGCACGCATTGGCGCAGATATGCCTGTACGTTGTAAACGGGTATGATGATACTGACTTTCATCTTGCGATACGATTGAACGGTTGTCTGCGATGTATGATTTCGGCGTTGGTATAATGCACGACAAGGAACAGCAATGCCATGAATACCGGCGTACGGAAGAGGATTCCCGTGTACATAAAGTATTCCCATGCACATATACCGATGATAACAAGCCGCAGGCGATGATTGCGGCAATAGAACCAAAAGACAAAGCAGAAGAATATCGTACACAAGGCACCCAGCAAGCCTGTGGTAACATAACTTTGGAAGAAACCTGTGGCAGAGCCCTTGTGATTCAAGCGAATGGTAAGCGGCAATTCGTCAAACTCTGCATAGTCGGTACTGTACATACTGTTGAAGCCTATGCCCCACCAGTCCTGATTGATAGAAGGGTAGATGCCGACCAAGAGTTTGAACAATGCAATGGTTGCACCCCCGCGCCCCTCTGCCACCTGCTGGGAAGAGGAGATAGAAGAGAACTGCCCACCCGTATATTGGATATTATGTTTCTCCTCTTGGTATTCCTCAACCTGCCCTTCTATACCTTTTTGCCCAAACTGATACTCCTCGGCATAACCTATCGCATAGTCCCAATCGAAACTCCCCCAGACCTGATGCTCCGGATTAAGGGTCGGCGTAAGGCGTACACCCAAATAGAAAAGCAGAGGCACGAAGGCGAGTATGGCTATCCAAGACCTTTTCACGCGCACACCTTGTACATACACAAAGAATATGAATACCACCACAGGCAAGATGAACATCACAGCCCTTTTTCCTGTCGTAAATCCAAGAAACAGGAGTCCCAACAGATACAGCCAGTCCCATTTGCTAAACTGCCCTTTGCGATAGAGCCAGAGAATAATAAACCACAAGATTGGTATGGTGGTTCCCATTTCTCCGCCTGCTATAGAGAACGAGCCGACAAGCCCTTCTATCTGCGTGCGAAAGACTGCAAACTTGAATACGGATATGACAATTTGCAGCAAGCCTATTTCATAGAACAACCTGAGTAGTTGCTCTTTTCTGCCACGGCGATATACCGCCTCTTTGACAATAAAATACAGCAGAAAGGCTTCGATATATCGTGCATACTGGCTCAAAAGGGTTGTTATGTTTGTTGCAACAGGAGAGAAATATACCGCTGACAAGACAAATTGTGCCGTGAACAGGACAAAGGCAAGCACTATCCACCGTTCACGCGGGACATACACTTTCCATACCTTGTACCGATAGGCAACATACAGGCACAACAGCAGCATTGCTATCTTATAGGTATCCTCTACGCCCTTGCCGAAGAAGATAAACACACGCGGGAAACAAAGCAATATCAAGAATACAGAGAGGACGTCCTTGTAATGCTTGCAGAGCATATATACAAGCGTTGCAAGGACAAATATCTGCATCAGGATTTGCCCCTGTATCGGCACATTATTTCCCAGAAATACAAAAGGCATAATCTTACTTTCGTTTGATTACACGAGCCGGCACACCTCCAACTGCCACATTATTTTCCACATCTTTCACCACCAACGCCTGCGCACCAATAGTAACATTGTCTCCGATATGCACACCACCTATTACCTTAGCACCGCAACAGACCTCTACATTATCTCCCAATACAGGACGTTTATCCCCGTTATATCCGATGGTTACCTGTTGAAATATCTTTGCATTTTTGCCTATTCGTTCTGCCTGTATGATTGTAGAAAAACCATGTTGAATCAGCAATCCTCCCCCAATATCTTTGCAATGGATATACAGACTATCCAATGGCGGACACATCCAACGGACAAGATATTGCCACTTACCCATACGATAGTAACATATATTTCTGAATTCCTTGTACTCGCTCATCAAACATACAAACTGCATATACTTTCCCTTGTAAGGGCACGATTTCCATTCTGCCCATCGTTTCAAATCCTCCACAAAACGAGGGTTACACCGCACTAACAAATAACTGCACCACAACCACGAACTATTCAATATATATATATATAGTAGTATTTTATGCATGCGAAAGTATTGTTCTTATTTTTTTTAATTCAATAACAACCTGTCGAAGTATTTTTTTGTACCAAGGATACCAACTAATATCCCATAAATGGATGGCAAATGTATTATTAGTAGTAGAACTTAGAAAATCATGTTTCATTCGTTCAACAAAAGGGTACGGATAAAAATAGTCATACGGATAGATGGTTGCCTCTTTGTGTTGCAAGATAATCGGTGTGATGATACGCGGAACAATATAGTCTGCCAAATGCGTTTCATCAAAGCGCAAGGTATCATATTCTGCCAATATATCCCGGGCGCAAGCCCCGAGGGCGCAAGCCCCGAGGGCGCCGCAGGACACGACACTGTCCGTCCCGTGTCCTGCGTCCCCCTCTGCAGTCTCCCAACCGCAGAAAAACTCCGCCTCCAACAAGTCATCGAATCCCCGCACCACGTACATATCCGTATCCAAATAGATTCCTCCCACATAATACAATGCCCAGAAACGCACATAATCCGCTACAAAAGCATACTTCTTTGCTTGATATGCCGACACCACAAACGGGTGTTGCATCGGATTTGGCAAGCCGTGTTCTGCCGCATACGCAGCACAAGTCTGCTCGTTCCAGAGCATAAACTCATACCCCGACAAGTGCTTGCGCCACGTAGCCATACACCTACGTACCGTCCGCGAATACGCCTTCGGTCCGAACCAACAATAATGTATTATCTTGGGTATCATAATGATTTCACTCATTTATTCTTATCCCCTATCATATACTGCGCAAGAAGCGGACTCAACCGAATCACCCGAATAACAACCATACTGAAGACTATTATCACTGCCGCCAACAGAGCGAACAATAGCAGCGAAATGCAGGGGGGGGTATTCGCACATGCCGTCTGCAAGAATGACCAGTTACCCTTTAAGAAAAAATAGTGTATCAGATAGATACCCAACGTATTACGCCCCACACTCTGCAATGCTTTTCCTGTCCTGCTATCTGCCAAAAACTGCCGCACAGAGTAGAACAATGCCGTTACAATACAGATACTCGCATAAGGCAGAAGGCGCACGCATATAGCCGTCAAATAGCGTTGTATGCCACAGTATGGAAGTCCTTTGGTATTAACCACTGCCATCAATATATAAGTCACAATAACTATCCCCATTGCATATTTATTCGACACAAGTCGCAAGCAGAAATCCCGATATTTCCTCACGACAACACCCAACACAAAGAACTGAAAATAACTCCACTTACCAATCTGCAAAGCATCAAACCACACCATAGCCCCCTCTCCGAACACACGTGTATATAACCCATGACGAGATAACAGCAACGAGAACACCGCAGTTAGCCCCACCAAACACACCAACCATCCTTTGTTGCCCGCCTTGCATACCTGCATCAACCACTCAAACAATACGTACAATACAATAAATCCGAACAATGTGATTGTAAACCAGTAGCCTGCTTTCATCGGGTGAAGCAACTGCTCCACCATATTATACCCCAATATCCAATTCGCCAACAGAAACATAATAACCGTCGGCAGCAATATCTGCTGCACTTTCTTCCATAAATAGGTCGGTACGGAACGAGCCGTCCACTGCCTGTTCGGATTATACATTACCAATCCCGAAACAAAGAAAAACAGAGGCATAAACAGCCACGCAATCAGAGTATTATATATTGTCCCCTGACAGCCACCGAAAAACTGCACATGCATAATCACCACCAGCCACATCGCAAGTCCTCGCAATGCGTCTATCCATACTATTCGTCCTTGTTTTGCCATTCTTGTTTCCATCATTTCATCAATCTGTTTACCACACGCAGCAACATTTTTGCCACACGCTCTCTCCGCACCTTGGTTATTCGCGGGTAGCGTCCTATTGTCTCATAGTCGCGTTGCAGGCGGGCGGGCATCAGTCTGTCCAATACCTGTTTGCGTTCCTGCGCACACAATGCGGGGTTATGGTAACTCAGCCCCGTATTCTCGAAATATGCCACGTCCACATCCTTGTACAGCAGCCGC
>SAMEA104315424__coassemble_1002_pt1 | contig 14959 bp, 14 predicted proteins | sample SAMEA104315424__metabat2_low_PE_013 | metagenome-assembled genome bin SAMEA104315424 (sample SAMEA104315424) | gut metagenome | biome: Monkey gut; feature: monkey-associated habitat; material: faeces | place: China | collected 2013 | reverse complement strand
TTTACCCGTTTGCAGAGCATATTGCAGCCCCTCGTCGAAGGCGTTGGATACCTCGCGTCCCTCTACGGGCATAGGCGGCGCAAAAGCAGAAATCGCCTTGACAGGTGCACCCCATAACCCGGGAACAAGGTATGCAGTGAAGAGCCATGAGGCAATGATGACGATACTGCGAATGACTTTGCGAGTGGTCGAGACGCGGGTGATACCCCAAACCAAATACACGCCAATGCCACAGAAACATGCTATCCACACAGCGATAAACAGCCATCGCGGCAGTATCCCCCAACCATAAGCGAGGTCGGCAACGCTGAGGAACTTGAGCGAGAGCGCCAGTTCGACGAAAGCCAGCACCACCTTGAGCGATTGCATCCAGCCGCCCGACTTGGGCATCTGTTTCATCCACTTCGGGAACATCGCAAAGAGCGAGAACGGCAGTGCCAACGCAATGGCGAAGCCCAACATACCGATGGCGGGTGCCAACAGGCTATGCCCTGCTGCCTCCACGAGGAGTGTGCCTATGATGGGACCCGTGCATGAGAACGACACGATGACCAGCGTCAGCGCCATCATCAGAATGCTGAGCATACCACCCGTATTGCGGGCCTTGGCGTCCAACTTGGTAGACCACGATGAGGGCAATTGAATCTCGAACAGGCCAAAGAACGAAAGAGCAAAGACTACCAATAGAGCAAAGAAGAACAGATTGACTATTGCATTGGTAGCCAATGCGTTGAGGGCAGATGCGCCGAAAATAACCGTTACGAGCAAGCCCAAACCGACGTAGGTGACGATGATTGCCAATCCGTAGAGAAGGGCGTCGCGTACACCGTGCTCCTCGGAGCGTTTGAGGAAGAACGAGACGGTCATCGGGATGATAGGCCACACGCATGGCGTGAATATCGCCAACAGACCGCCCAGCAAGCCCATAAGGAATATCCACCAAAGGTTGGTGTCGGCAGTCGTTGAGGCGGTTGTGGCAGCCACAGAGGTGTCTTGCGCATAGTGCCATACCTCGGGGGCGGTGCACATATGGTCGTTGCAGGTGTTGTAGCGGACGGCAATGTCCTGCCCCGAATAGGGGACGGTGAGGATACAGGTGTCGCTGTACTCCATGCCGATAGCAGAGTCATTGACGCTAATCAGTGTGATATGCCAACCGGCATCAATAGTGGCTGTAAGTTGCACACTATCACCTACTTGCGTGCCTGACCAATGGACGGCATTCACAATCTGCGCAGACAGCGACCCCACTACCGACACAACACACAAAAGACTAATCCAAATCCGCTTGCTCATAGTTGAAAAGGCTTATTTATATTATAGTTCTCCCACATCGCTCGGCATACGCCAATCGCCTCGTGGCGAGAGACTGACGCCGACAACCTTTGGTCCGTCAGGCAGACAACTGCGTTTGAACTGCTGTGTGTAGAAACGGTGCATGAACACATCCAACCAATGGTGGATTTGCTCGTTGCTGTATTGCCCGTCGAAAGCCAAAGTGGCCATGTAGGCAATCTTTTCGCGGGTAAAGCCAAAGCGCAGGTAGTAGTACAGGAAGAAATCGTGCAAGTCGTAAGGTCCGACCTTGTCCTCTGTGATTTGGGCGATATTGCCTTGTTGGTCAGGCGGGAGCAGTTCGGGCGAAACGGGCGTATCGATGATGTCAAGCAAGATACGACGTACCTCTTCGCCAAACACATTCTCCGCCGCATGGCGCACCATACAGCGCACCAAGGTCTTTGGAATACCCGTATTGACGCCGTACATCGACATCTGGTCGCCGCAGTAGGTAGCCCAACCAAGCGCCAGTTCGCTCATGTCGCCTGTGCCCACCACGAGTCCGTTGTACTTGTTCGCCATGTCCATCAGTATGAGCGTGCGTATGCGCGCCTGCGCATTCGTGCGTCTCAAGGTCATGTCCGATGTCGTGGAGGTGCTGGGTCGCCATATCGCGGATAGGTATCTCGTGGATGCTGACGCCGAGTTGCTCCATGAGGGCAACTGCGTTGTGGTAGGTGCGGTCAGTGGTGCCGAAGCCGGGCATGGTCACACCTATCACTTGTGAGCGGTTGTATCCCAACCGGTCGGCAGTCAAGACGCTCACCAGCAATGCCAAAGTGGAATCCAATCCGCCGGAGATGCCCACCACAAGGCTTTCGGCTTTGGTGTGCTGCCAACGGCGAAGGAGTCCGCACGTCTGTATGCTGAATACATCTTCGCAGTAACTCAGGCGGTCTGCCTCACGCGGTACAAACGGTGTGGGGCAGAAATGGCGGTGGATAGGCTCAACGAAACCGAACTCGGAGTCGATGGGTGCCACATTGATTTTGCGGTAGTGCCCGTGCTGGTCTTTGGTAAAGTTCGTATTGCGCTGACGGTCAATGCGTAAGCGCTCGATGTCTATCTCGGTAATGACCATCGTGCTCTCCATCTGGAAACGCTCGCCCATCTCCAAAAGGTCGCCGTTTTCAGCAATGTAGGTGCTGCCCGAGAACACAAGGTCCGTGGTGGATTCGCCGATACCCGACGAGGTATAAACATACCCGCAGTGCACACGCGCAGACTGCTGGGTAATCATCTGGCGGCGGAATGCGTGTTTGCCCGTCACACAGTTGCTGCTCGACAGGTTGAAGATGATTTCAGCACCCTGAATAGCCAGTTGCGTGCTTACAGGCAGGGGCGACCAAAGGTCTTCGCACAACTCGATGCCAAAGCAGTAATCACGCGTAACAAATAATAAATCAGGACCAAACGGCACATCACCGCTCCATAATTCGATGGTCGGGATACGCGGTTGCAGACCGTTGGCGACATGCTCCATTGCGGCACGCCCCGAAGTAAACCAACGCTTCTCATAGAACTCGCCTGTATTAGGGAGGTTAACCTTTGGCACTACGCCAATCACTTCGCCGTCCGTCATCACGAAGGCGCAGTTGTACAGGTTGTTATCCACCTTCAGCGGTGCGCCGACAAGCACCACAATCGGCTGGTTGCGGGTGTAGGCACATATCTCTTCAAGGCATTTGAGAGTGTTCTGTTGTAGTTGCTGGGTGAAGAACAGGTCTTCACAAGTGTAGCCCGTTACGCTCAGTTCGGGGAAACAAATCACCTGTACGCCCTCTTGCAGTGCCTCGGTGATTTGGCGTTTGATTTCCGTGGTATTGTAGTGACAATCAGCCACTCGCATCTGCGGTACGGCTGCTGCCACGCGAACAAATCCAAAGTTCTTTTCCATTCGATTATATATTTTAGTTAAGTGTGCAAAGGTAGTGTTTTTTCATGGATTGGCAAAAAAATACGTATTTTTTCTCTTTTTGTTTGCGTATATCAGAAATAAGCAGTACCTTTGCACCCGCTTTCGAGAAAAGCAATAGGGTGCTATCGTCTAGTGGCCTAGGACAACGGCCTCTCACGCCGTAAACCCCGGTTCGAGTCCGGGTAGCACTACAGCAAGCTTGTAAATCAATAACTTACAAACAAAGCAGACGAAATACTGAATCGTCTGCTTTTTTGTATTGGATATAGCCATAGTGGAAAATGGCGCATGCTAAAAGGGACACATAGTAAACGTTCTGTGGATTTCATCTTTGTTTCCGCCCTTATTCCAATTCGTTTTTGCGCATTTGCAAAATTTATTGTACTTTTGCACCGTCAAGGCTTACGTTGGGGCTTATAGGGTAGGGGAGTGCGAGGCATTGCGTTATGGTTGCCGCATCTGTTGTCGCACAAGCCATCGTCCATCGCCGATGTAAGTCAAGACATATGTTTTATTGAAAAGGCGTTTATTGGCGCTTGTTTTAGCAAATAGAAATCCGGCAGATTTCATCCTTCTGAAACGAGAATGCAAGTAAACGTCCATTGGCATGTATCACCGTTCTGCTGTACTAATCTGTGGTATAGCGTGGCGTTGTACATATCGGCGTGGACGTTGTTGCTTATTCTTAAGGGAAGGGTCTTGCCGGAACCTCTATTTGGAGATTTTGTAAGACTGAACAAGATTGAACTGCCAAGTACGCTGACTTCTATCGGGGCGGGTGCGTTTGCAGGTTGTCGCAAGTTGTACGACATCTATGCTTACCCAACCGAGCCGCCCGTAGCAGACAACACCTCATTTGCGAATTACAATGTGAATCTGTATGTGCCATGCGACAATCTGCGTGATTACCAGATGGACGCGGTGTTCGGGTCGTTCAAGTATATCCAATGCATAAGTTCCACTAGTGCAGAGCAGGTGCAGACTGACGCTGCTACTGACCATGCTGCACAGAAGGTCTTCCGCAATGGTCAAGTCTATATCCTGCGCGAAGGTGCACTCTACACCCTTACAGGCATAGAAGTCAAATGATACTGCGCAATGCGTACTTCTCAAAAAGAGGCTGTCTGACAAGTGTAGATAGTCTCTTTTCCTTATTTATGCACGATTATTAATAGTTATAAATGCCTGTCGTCAACGAGAGGATAGTAGGAGGATAGTAGGAGGATAGCGAGTAGATGCAACTGGTAAAAACTTACTATTGTTAAAATTATTTAATGTTGTAGTACCCCTGTTCACCCTAAAATGGTCTTGAAAGTAACGCGCAAAGTAATGCGCGTGATGATGAAAAATACCCACTTTTAGGGAGAAAGGTTGCAAGGGACAGATTTTTTACGTAACTTTGCAAGTTTTTTGATGTAAGCGGAGTCGGCAATGGCAGATTTAATCAAACATGACGGAGTGGTGCTGTCGGTAGGCGATGGGACGGCGGGGGACGGCAAAGGCATGGTGCGTGTGCGGATAGTGCAGGCAAGTGCGTGTGCGGCGTGCAAAGCCAAACAGATGTGTATGTCTGCCGAGAGCCAGGAGAAAGAGATGGATGTCATTCCGTTGGAGCCGCTGCAAGTAGGTGATGAAGTGGAAGTATTAGTGCAGCAGAAATTGGGGTGGAAGGCAGTACTATTGGCGTACATCCTGCCGTTTGTGGTGCTGGTTAGCGTGGTGTTTGTGCTGAGCAGATGGTTGAGTGAGGCTGCGGCAGGGACGATAGCACTATGTGCGATAGGCGTGTACTACCTGGTGCTGAGCCTCTTTAAGGGGAAGTTGCAGAAGGAGTTCAGTTTTATGGCGCGGAGAAAAAGTTGATAGTTTATAGTTGAAAGTTGAAAGAAGTGGAGAGTGGAGAGTTGATAGTGGAGAGTAGGGGAGGAACGACCCGCGAGAGACCCCCGATAGACCCGCGACAAAATTGTGACAAATTTGCGACAAGAGCAGGGTAAGGTCAGGGAAAGAGCAGGGAAAAGTCAATGCGTAATGCATAATGCACAATGCACAATGCGTAATGTGGGCGGTAGAGGTTAGGGAGTGGAGAATAGAGAATAGAGATTAGGGGTTAGAGGTTAGGGAGTAGAGAAGAGTAGTAGAGTAGAGATTAGGGGATAGGGATTAGAAAAGAATAAAATAAACATAAAGTATGAATTTGATTTTGATTTCCTTACTCGTTCTGGGTGTGACGGGATTGGTGGCGGCGGTGCTGCTGTATCTCGTGGCTCAGAAGTTCAAGGTGGAGGAAGACCCTCGCATCGACGAGGTGCAAGAAGCACTGCCGGGTGCGAACTGCGGCGGTTGCGGCTTTGCAGGTTGTCGTGCGCTGGCGGAGGCGTGCGTGAAAGCCGACTCGTTAGATGGTCTGCTCTGCCCTGTAGGAGGTGCACCCACGATGCAGAGAGTGGGTGAAATCCTGGGTATGGCGGTGACAGCCACCGAACCCAAAGTGGCAGTGGTCCGCTGCAACGGCACGTGCGAGGCACGTCCGCGTACGAGCCAGTACAATGGTGCGCGTACCTGCCAAATCATGCACAACCTGTATGTGGGCGAGACGGATTGCCCGTTTGGCTGTCTGGGTTGCGGCGACTGCGTGGCAGCGTGCGAGTTCGATGCCATTCACATGAACCCGCAGACAGGGTTGCCCGAGGTGGACGACGAGAAGTGCACCAGTTGCGGCAAGTGCGTGAAAGCGTGCCCGCGCCACATCATCGAGTTGCGCAACAAGGGTCCGAAGAGCCGTCGCATGGTGGTGATGTGCGTGAACAAAGACAAGGGTGCCATCGCCCGCAAGGCATGCACCAACGCATGTATCGGCTGCGGCAAGTGCCAGAAAGTGTGCGCTTTCGACGCCATCACGGTGGAGAACAACCTGGCGTACATCGACTTCACGAAGTGCCGCCTGTGCCGCAAGTGCGAGGCTGAATGCCCGACAGGGGCTATTCACGCGGTTAATTTCCCGCCGAGGAAACCTGCTGCAGAGGCTGCTGCGAAACCCGCTGCCCCCGCGGCTGCACCTGCTGCCAAGCCCGCAGAAGTAAAACCCGTTGAGACTCAACCTCAAACAAAAGAAGAGGAGGCAAAAGCATGAATACGTTTCGTATAGGTGGAGTGCATCCACACGACAATAAGCAATACTCTGCACACCAGCCGATTACAGAGTGTCCGTTGCCGCAGAAAGCCATCATTCCGCTCGTCCAGCACATCGGTGCGCCCGCGCAACCCGTGGTGGAGAAAGGGCAGAAAGTGAAAGTGGGCGAATTGATTGCCAAGGCAGGCGGCTTTGTGAGCGCGAATATCCACTCGCCGTTCAGCGGCACTATCACCAAGATTGACTCCACGCTGGACGCATGGGGCATGCGCATGCCTGCCATCTTCATAGACGTGGAGGGCGATGAGTGGTTAGACAATATAGATCGCACGTCCGCGCTCGTGCGCGAGTGCCAGTTGGAGGGCAAGGCCATTGTGGACAAGATTGCCGAAGCCGGTATTGTAGGCCTGGGTGGTGCCTGTTTCCCTACACACGTAAAGTTGCTGCCACCTCCAGGCAAAAAGGCAGAAGTGCTGATTGTCAACGGAGTAGAGTGCGAACCGTACCTCACTTGCGACCACCAATTGATGCTGGAGCACGGCGAGGAAATCATCGTCGGCATTCAGATTTTGATGCGCGCTCTCAATATCCAGAAGGCCATCATCGGCATCGAGAAGAACAAGCCCGACGCCATCAAGCACATGCAGGATTTGGCATCGAAAGTGCTGGGCGTAGAGGTGAAGCCGCTGAAGTTGAAATACCCGCAAGGTGGTGAGAAACAGTTGATTGACGCATGTATCGGTCGCCAAGTGCCGAGCGGTGCGCTGCCTATTGAGGTGGGTGCCGTGGTGGACAATGTGGCTACCATCTATGCCGTGTATGAGGCTGTGCAGAAGAACAAACCGCTTATCTCGCGCGTGATGACCGTCACGGGTAAGAGTATGACCAAGCCCGGCAACTACAGTGTGCGTTTCGGCACTCCGCTGAGCGACGTAGTGGCATTGGCAGGCGGTGTGCCCGAGGATACGGGCAAGATTATCGGCGGCGGACCTATGATGGGGCGCGCGATGAACAACATCAACATGCCCGCCAACAAACGTGTGAGCGGCTTGCTGTTCATGCCCGAGAAAGAGAGCGTCCGCGTGGAGCCCGAGAACTGTATCCGTTGCGGCAAGTGCGTGAGCGCGTGCCCGATGGGGTTGGAACCCTACCTGCTGAGCAAGCAGGCGCAACTGCAGATGTGGGACGAGATGGAGCAGCACAGCGTGATGGACTGCATCGAGTGCGGCTGCTGCCTCTACACCTGCCCCAGCCACCAGCCGCTGCTGGACTACATCCGCATGGGCAAAGCCAAAGTGGGCGGTATCATCCGCGCACGCGCAGCGAAGAAGTAGTTAGGGTTTAGAGATTAGATATTAGAGAATTAGAAAGTAAATAGTTTATGAAACAACTAATCGTATCTCCGGCACCGCATGCGCACAGCGGCGACAGTGTCCGGAAAAATATGCTCCTGGTGATTGCGGCTCTGATACCCGCCTACGTGATAAGCGTGGCGGCATTCGGTTGGGGCGCGCTCATCACCACAGCCATCAGTGTGGCAGCCTGCGTGCTGTTCGAGTGGCTGATTGCCAAGTTCCTGCTCAAGCAGAAGCCCACTATCTGCGACTGCTCGGCTGTCCTCACGGGTCTGCTGTTGGCGTTCAACCTGCCCAGCAACCTGCCGTGGTGGATAGTAGTGATTGGTGCGCTGGTGGCTATCGGCGTTGCCAAGATGACCTTCGGCGGCTTGGGGCAGAACCTGTTCAACCCCGCTCTGGTGGGGCGTGTGTTCCTGCTCATCGCCTTCCCCGTACAGATGACCACTTGGCCCCGTCCGATGGGCTTCCACACCTCGTATGTGGACGCCGAGACAGGGGCTACACCGCTGGCATTGATGAAGCAAATCGTCAAAGGCGGCGACAACAGCGTTATCAACGACTTGCCCGAATTGTGGGATATGTTCGCCGGTTGGATAGGCGGCAGCCTGGGCGAGGTATGCGCCTTGGCACTGCTGATGGGCGGTATCTTCCTGATTATCATGCGTGTTATCACGTGGCATATCCCCGTCAGCATCTTGGCTACGGTGGCATTGTTCGCAGCCGTCACGGGCTGGTGCGGTGCGCTGCCCGAGGGCATCACCACGCTGCAATATGTAGCGATGAGCCTCTGCACGGGCGGTATCATGCTGGGTGCCTTCTTCATGGCAACCGACTACGTGACCTCGCCTATGACGGGCTGGGGCAAGATAATCTTCGGTATCGGTATCGGACTGATTGTCATGGTGATACGTACATGGGGTGCTTACCCCGAGGGTATGTCCTTCGCCATCTTGATTATGAATGCGTGTGTGCCTTTGTTGAACCATATCCGCCCGAAACGTTTCGGCGAGAAGAAGAAATAGGAGGTTACTATGGCAAAGTTGAAAAGTACATTTCCTAACATGGTGATTTCGCTCACGAGCATCACCATTGTGGCTGCGGCGGCACTGGGGGCTGTGTATATGTTCACCCGGAACGCTATCCAAGAGCAGCAGATTGCCAAGCAGACGGCTGCTATCAGTGCCGTTCTGCCTGAACATGAGCGCATTGCAGACCCCGAGACGGTGAACGGACTCACGGTCTATAAGGCATACATGGGCGACCAGTTCGTAGGCGCAGCCGTGGAGACGCAAGCCGACGGTTTCGGTGGCGTGATACGTCTGATGGTGGGCTTTGATGCTGACAATCACATTGTTAACTACGAAGTCTTGGAACAGCAGGAGACCCCGGGTTTGGGTACGCATATCGTGGAGTGGTTCAAGAACGCGGACAAACCCAAACAGAACATCCTTGGTCGCGAGGCTACAGGTGCCTTCACGGTCAGCAAGGACGGTGGTGATGTGGATGCTATCACGGCTGCCACTATCTCCTCGCGCGCGTTCCTCAAAGCAGTGAACGCCGCCTATGCTGCTTACACCGAAGGCGAAGTGGAGGCTGCTACTAGTGCAAGCCAATTGATTGATAACGAACCAAATACAGAAACGGAGGCAACCCATGAGTAAGGCTCAGAATACTCTAACTAACGGCATATTGCGCGAGAACCCCACCTTCGGGTTGGTGCTCGGTATGTGTCCTACACTGGCCACCACCACATCCGCCATCAACGGTATGTCGATGGGGCTGGCGACGATGTTTGTGCTCATTTGCTCAAACACTGTGATTTCAATGCTCAAGAACGTCATCCCCGACAAGGTGCGTATCCCCGCATTCATCGTGGTGATTGCCACCTTTGTCACTATCGTTCAACTGCTTATGCAGGCGTACCTGCCCGGCATCTACGAGGTGCTCGGCTTGTTCATTCCGCTGATTGTGGTCAACTGTATTGTCCTCGGGCGTGCCGAAGCGTTTGCGGCCAAGAACAATGTCGGTCTTTCTGCCCTCGACGGACTGGGCATGGGCTTGGGCTTCACTCTCTCGCTCACCGTCATCGGTGCTATCCGCGAGTTGCTCGGCACGGGCAGTATCTTCGGCTTGCACGTCTTCAGCGACCAGTATGGTATGCTGATTTTCGTACTTGCCCCGGGTGCTTTCATTGTGTTGGCATATCTCATGGCAATTATGCAAAAAGTAATGAAAAAGTAAGGAGGCGTAATTATGGTATATTTTCTGATATTCATTTCGGCGATATTTGTCAATAATATCGTACTGAGTCAATTCTTGGGCATTTGCCCGTTCTTGGGTGTTAGTAAGAAGATTGACACCGCCCTCGGCATGGGCGCAGCCGTCACGTTTGTGCTGACGCTTGCCACCGTTGTAACCTACCTGCTGCAGATGCTCTTGGAAAATCCGAAGTTGCACGTGGAGTTCTTGCAGACCATTCTGTTCATTCTCGTCATTGCCGCCCTCGTGCAGATGATTGAGATTGTCCTCAAGAAAATCTCCCCGTCGCTCTATCAGGCGTTGGGTGTGTTCCTGCCCCTGATTACCACCAACTGCTGCTTGCTCGGTGTGGCTATTCTTGTGGCGAATGGCACCAACAAACTGCCCGTCGGCGCGGACCACAACCTGCTCACAGGCACCTTGTTTGCTCTTGCTACGGCACTCGGTTTTGCCTTGGCGTTGGTGCTTTTCGCAGGTATGCGCGAGCAACTGGCGATGAACAAAGTGCCCAAAGCCATGCAGGGCACGCCTATTGCGTTGCTCACTGCCGGCCTCTTGGCAATGGCATTCATGGGCTTCAGCGGCGTAGTGTAAAAACTGTAAGGAGACTGTTGTACCGAAAAACTGACCACCTTTCGTAGTCAGTTTTTTGGTTTATAATGATATTTGAAATATAGATAGGAACATGGTTAATACCGTAATTTTTGACTTTGGCGGGGTGCTGGTGGATTGGAACCCGCATTATCTGTACGACCCGTATTTTGGCAGCCGCGAAAAGGCGGATTGGTTTCTTGCGAATATCTGCAATTCGGCGTGGAATGTGCAGATGGACGGCGGAAAGCCGTTTTCAGAAGGCATTGCCGAGTTGGTGGCGAAGTACCCCGAATGGGAAAAGGAAATACGAATGTATCGCAGCGAATGGCTGAAGATGATGGGCGGGCAGATACCCGGAATGCAGACCGTAGTGGAAGAATTGAAAGCCAATGGCTGTCGTGTCTGTGGGTTAACGAACTGGGCTGCAGATACTTTCGCTTTGGTACGGCATACGTACCCTGTGTTTGGCTTGCTGGACGGCATTGTGGTTTCGGGCGAGGAGAAAGTGGCGAAGCCAGACCCTCGTATCTTCCGTATCCTGTTGGAGCGATACCATATAAATCCCGAAGAAGCGGTGTTTATCGACGATAATATGCCCAACATCGAAGCCGCCAAAGTGTTAGGACTGCATACAATACTCTTTCATTCTGCAGAGCAACTGCGTAAGGCGTTGCGGGAATTGAATGTAGATTGTAAATAGTTATAATTGTTAAATTGGTACAACATCATATACCGCGTTATGTACTCACTTGAGGTGATTGCCTGCAAAAGTTATGGCGAATTTGGATTTATGCGTTTTTTGTTGTAACTTTGCAAGGTTTATGGACAAAGTGTAAAATAATAAATTAACCCTAATACAATACGATTATGGAAGTAAATGATTTGAAGAAAGCCTTTCTTGGTGTGTTCGGACACGAGGCAAAGGATGTGTTTTTCGCGCCCGGGCGCGTGAACCTTATCGGTGAGCACACCGACTACAACGGTGGATATGTGTTTCCGTGCGCATTGAGTTTCGGAACATTCCTGCTTATTGCACCCAATCAGGACAACAAGATGCGATTTGCATCGCTGAATATAAACGTGACCGACGGCAAACCCGAAGTCACCGAAGTGCTTATCAATGCCCTCACCACCCCCCTGCCCAAGAATGCATGGGTAAACTACCCGCTGGGCTGTATCGCGCAGTTTGTGAAGCGTGGCATAGCCATCCCGCAGGGCTATGATATGCTGTTTTGGGGCGATGTGCCTGCCGGTGCGGGCCTGAGCAGCAGTGCAGCCATCGAGGTGGTGACGGCGTATGCGATGAACGAGTTGCTTCATACGGGCTACGACCGCACCGAATTGGCGAAAATCGGGCAACTCTCCGAGCATGAGTTTGCAGGCGTGAACTGCGGTATCATGGACCAGTTTGCATCGGCGCAGGGCAAGAAAGACCACGCTATCTTCCTCAATTGCGACACGTTGGAGTTCGAGTTGGTGCCCGTCAAACTGGACGGTATCAAGGTGGTTATCAGCAACACGCACTCGCCCCACAAGTTGGATTCGGGTGCTTACAATGCCCGCGTAGCGCAATGCCATGAGGCAGTGGATATGATTAACAAGGTACGCCCGTTGATGTGCCTTGCGGAGTTGACGCAAGCGGAGTTCGAGCAGGTACAGAATGCCATTACTGACGAGGTAGCCCTGCGCCGTGCACGTCACGTGGTTGGGGAAGTACAGCGCACAAAAGATGCAGTAGAAGCGCTTCAAAAGGGTGATATACAGACTTTTGGCAAACTGATGAATGCCAGCCATGTATCGTTGCGTGACGACTACGAGGTTACGGGACCCGAATTGGACGCTTTGGCAGAAGCGGCATGGCAGGTGGATGGTGTGATTGGCAGCCGTATGACTGGCGGTGGTTTCGGCGGTTGCACGGTATCGTTGGTTCGCGAAGAGGCTATCCCCGCTTTCATTGACCAAGTTGGCAAAGCCTACACCACGAAGACAGGACTCCATGCAGACTTCTATATCGCACAGATTGGAGACGGGGCACACAGAGTTGATTAAGAATTAAAAAGTAAGAATCGCATGGTTAACGCGGAGAGTTTTAACAAGCGCATAGGCACCAAACGCATAGGGCTATACACGTTGCGCAACAAGAACGGTTTGTTGGTACAAATCACCAACTACGGAGCAAAGATTGTGTCGCTAACTGTACCGAATGACAAAGGCGAACAAAAGGATATCGTACTGGGTTTCAATACCTTGGACGAATGGATGGAGAAAGAGACCTACTTCAATGCCATCATCGGACGCTATGCCAACCGTATCAAGGACGGGCGTTTCACTTTGGACGGCACCACCTACCAACTGCCCGTCAACAACTCCACCAACTCACTCCATGGCGGCATACATGGTTGGAACGAGAAGATTTGGGAGGTTGTGGGACAAAACGCCTACAGCATCTCGTTGCACTACCGTTGCAAAGACGGCGAAGAGGGCTATCCGGGCACGGTGGATGTGTATGTAACCTATTGCCTGACACGCGATAACGCCTTGCAGATAACCTTCGAGGCGAAAACGGACAAACCCACCGTTATCGGGCTCACCAATCACGCCTACTTCAACCTTGCGGGCGAGGGCAGCGGGGATGTCTGCGACCATACTTTGCAGGTGTTTGCCGATGAATACACGCCTTTGGACGATACGGCATGCCCTACCGGTGAGATTGCCAAAGTCGATGGGACACCCATGGACTTTCGTACTCTGCAACGTGTGGGCGACCGTATAGACGACCCGTTCTTTGCTCCCGGGCGCGGGATAGACAACAATTTCGTGATACGCGGTGCCCTTCCTCGGGATGGAGAGTTGCACCAAGCCGCTGTCGTAGAAGCCGACGGGCGCCGTATGGAGGTATGGACCACTATGCCAGGGCTGCAGGTCTATACGGGCAACTGGGTGGAGAAGAACATCGGCAAGAGCGGACACGAATACGATGTGCGCCATGCGATATGCCTTGAAGCACAGAACTTCCCCGATAGCCCTAACCACAGCAACTTCCCCAATGCCGTCCTGCGCCCGGGAGAGGTGTACCACGAGGTAACGGAATACAGGTTCTCTTAGCGAATGAAGAAATTTTATATCGAGACATACGGCTGCCAGATGAATGTGGCGGACAGCGAGGTGGTAGCAGCCATCATGCAGACAACGGATAGTGAGATAACCGACAACATCGGGGATGCCGACATTGTCATACTGAACACCTGCTCCATTCGCGATAACGCCGAACAGAAGGTGCAACACCGTCTGCAGGAGTTAGGAGGCAAACGCAAACAAGGCAAGATAATAGGTGTCATCGGTTGCATGGCAGAGCGCATAGGCGATGAGTTGGTACGCGATTACGGTGTGGACTTCGTAGCAGGTCCTGATGCCTATATGGACATCCCCAGCCTCTTGGCGCAATGCGAACAAGGCGAGCGTGCTGTCAATGTAACGCTCAGCAAGACAGAGACTTATCGCGACATTATGCCTGCCCGTATCGGCAAACAGATATCGGGTTTCGTGAGTATTATGCGGGGCTGCAACAATTTCTGCTCCTATTGCGTAGTCCCCTATACGCGCGGGCGCGAGCGCAGCCGCGATATAGAAAGTATCCTCAATGAGGTACGCGACTTGTGGCAAAAGGGGTATAAGGAGGTTACGCTACTCGGGCAGAATGTGAATTCCTACCGCTTCCAACAGGAAAACGGTGAGACCGTGGACTTTGCAGACCTGCTTGAGACAGTTGCCGATGCGGTACCCGAAATGCGTATCCGCTTTACCACCAGCCACCCTAAAGACATGTCGGACAAGACCTTGGAGACTATTGCGCGTCACGACAACCTGTGCAAGTTCATCCACTTGCCCGTACAAAGCGGCTCGAACAAGATCCTCAAACTGATGAACCGCAAATATACGCGCGAATGGTACCTTGACCGCATTGCTGCCATACGCCGTATCCTGCCCGATGCCACCATTGGTACCGATGTTTTCTGTGGTTTCCACGATGAGACTTTGGAGGACCACGCAGAGACACTGTCGTTAATGCGTGAAGTCGGTTTCGACACCGTCTTTATGTTCAAATACAGCGAGCGCCCCGGCACTTTTGCACAGAAACACCTGCCCGACAACGTACCCGAAGAGGAGAAAGTACGGCGTCTGAATGAGATTATCGCCCTTCAAAACCAACTCTCGTTAGAGAGCAACCTTCGCGAAATTGGAAAAACGGTAGAGGTATTGGTGGAAGGATTTTCCAAACGCAGCCATGACGACATGTACGGCCGCACTTCGCAGTACAAAACGGTAGTCTTCCCGCGCAATGGCAGGCACATCGGCGAG
>SAMEA104315424__coassemble_993_pt1 | contig 15089 bp, 10 predicted proteins | sample SAMEA104315424__metabat2_low_PE_013 | metagenome-assembled genome bin SAMEA104315424 (sample SAMEA104315424) | gut metagenome | biome: Monkey gut; feature: monkey-associated habitat; material: faeces | place: China | collected 2013 | reverse complement strand
CCCGACTACCTGTTGCAAATCATAAAAAATGCTAATTTTTGATGCGGTTGCCCTGTAACTTTGCGCCTACAAATCAGCCAAATATGAAGAATATCGTTGTATTTACAGGTGCAGGTGTTTCGGCGGAAAGCGGATTGGGTACGTTTCGCGACGCCGACGGATTGTGGGAGAAATACCGTATCGAGGACGTGTGTACCCACGAGGCGTGGCTGCGTAACCCGCAGTTGTGCGTGGACTTCTACAATGCCCGCCGCAAGGATGCCTTAGCGGCACAGCCTAATGCCGCGCACTATGCGATAGCCCGTTTGCAACAGGCTATCCCGACCACGCAGGTGATAACGCAGAATATCGATGACCTGCACGAGCGCGCAGGGAGTCATGACGTTGTCCATCTGCATGGGGAAATCACAATGTTGCGTTCCGAAAACGATGACCTTGCCACGGTGCCGTTGAAAGGTTGGGAACAGCACTACGGAGACCGTCACCCTGACGGCTCATTGTTGCGCCCGTATATTGTGTTCTTTGGTGAGAGCGTGCCGTATTTCCCCGTGGCATGCAGCATAGCCTCAGGCGCAGATATTATGGTGGTGGTCGGAACGTCGCTGAATGTGTATCCGGCGGCTTCCCTGTTGGAGTACGCACCTGCCCATGCGGATATATATGTGATAGACCCCGGGCATCCCGAGTTCGGCATATACCGCGACCGTGTGCACCATATCCAGGAGAAAGCCACAGTGGGTGTGCCGCAGTTGGTGGATGTGCTGATACAGAAATACAAGGATATGGAATAGAAAGGATTGGGGAAGTAGCACGAAGGCTACGCTTCACGTCCCCAAAACACAGCACGTCCTCATCGCACAAAATACAATAAGAGGTAGTTTGAACTTATCAGACTACCTCTTTATTTTTTCGATATAGTCTGCTTAATCACATACTAATCACATACTAATCACATACTAATGACATAGTATTAACCCGAGATTGATACGACAAAAAAACGGGCACCTTGCGGGGTGTCCGTTATGAGAATGACTTGAGGAAAAAGTCGGTTATAACACTTTCAGATTGCTGTGCGGGAAATAGTGGGCGAGAATCTGACCGTAGGTGAAGCCTTTGTCCGCCATAACGGCTGCGCCTATCTGGCATAGTCCTACGCCGTGCCCCCAACCCCGTCCGGTGAGAATAAACTCCGCTTTCTCGTTGTCCTTTGCGGGGATAAACTGCACGTCAAAGGCACTGCTATACAGGTGCGTGCGGCTCAGCCACTTGCGTATTTCCAGTTCCTTGCCGACAATCATACGGCGCTTGGTGCCCACTATCTCCAGTTCGTAGATGCGGTAGGAAGGTCCGCGTTTGACGGGGCGCAACTCCTGTACCGTACCAAAATCAATGCCTGACCTTTCGTGGACGATAGCAGAGAGTTCGTCCTGCGAGTAGCGCACCTGCCATTGGTAAAAGTCCTGTGTTTCAAGGTCATAGTCGTTGAGCACCTGCGAAAGCACACGACGGTCGTGCGTGTTGCAATAGGGGCACTCGACGCTCTCCAGATAGCGGTAGTGGGTGGGAGCCCATGCGTTCTCAAACAGTTCGGTGCGTCCGCCACAACTCTTGTAGAAGCGGGTGTCGCATATCTCACCGCAGACAAGCACCTGCCCTTTGGTGGACAGGACGGCTTCACGGACACGTGCTGCCGCTTCGGGGTGACGGTCCCGACGGGTGATGCCCTCGTAGCGCTGGCAGTGGTCGTCGGCACAGACATCAAAACCGACATGGGCATCGCGTTCATACCATGTGATATGCCGCTCAATGCCGTTCTCGGCGGGCTGATTAACAGCGGGTTGTGGCGGCGTTACGGGGTTCAGAATAGGTCGCAGTACCCAACTGCGGGAGATGACTGCGTGGGCTTTGAGCAGTTCGATGGACGAGGTCGCTGACATCTCGGAGGTGATGACCGAGGTGAGATAGTCCTCGACGTTGATGATGTTGATGGCGGTCTCGGTGCCATCAGCGTTTTTGCGTATCTCGAGACGTCCTTCAAACAACTGGTCTTCGGTGCGGTCCCAGTGGAAACCGATACCGATACGCACATTTTTGAGCAAGAAAGTACCGCCGCGCAACTCGTAGTCAATATGCGGGGCAGTCATTATACCAACACGAATATCCATATTCAAAGGAGGTTACAGGTGATTATCAGACGAGGGTCTTGCCGATGGCGGCGGCGAGGGGCGGGAGGGAGGCGTAGAGGGCGCGGAACTGGTCGTGGGAGAGTTGCTGGGGAGCATCGCTCTTCGCCACGGAAGGATTGGGGTGCGTCTCTATCAGGAGACCGTCGATGCCCATTGCCGTGCAGGCACGCGCCAGGTCGCTGACACCGTAGTTATAGCCCATAGCGTGGCTTGGGTCGAGGATAATAGGCAGGTTGGCATGCTGCTTGATCCACGCGACACCGCACAAATCCAGCGTGAAGCGGGTCTTGGTCTCGAATGTGCGAATACCACGCTCGCAGAGAATGACCTGATTATTTCCGCAACTCATGATGAAGTCCGCGCCGTCCATAAACTCCTGCAAGGTGGTGCCAAAGCCACGCTTAAGGATGACGGGTTTGCCACATTCGCCGGCGGCAGTGAGGAGGGCATGATCATACATCGACTTGGCTCCAATCTGCACAATATCAGCATATTGGATTACTTTGTCGGCGTGCGAGGCGTCACGCATCTCGGTGGCGATGAGCAGTCCGTATTTGTCGCGCATCTCGGCGAGGAGTTTCAGACCGTCTTCGCCCAATCCGCGGAACGTGTAGGGGGAAGTGCGGGGCTTGTAGCAGCCTGCGCGCAGGACGCGAATGCCCTGACTGACAAGCATTTGACAGGACTGTTCTATCTGCTCGCGGCTCTCGACGGCACAGGGTCCGGCAATCATCAGTTGGTTGCGCCCGTCGCCCCCGATGTAGGTGTCGCCGATGTCAATGCGGTATGTATCAGGGTGATAGGTGCGCGACGAGAGTTGCATATCCGTAGGCATTGCCCACCACGCTTCGGCAATGCCCTCCAAGGCAGGGGGCAAGGTCTGCATGGCGCAGTTGGTAAGCAGAACATGCGCGTCGGGGCGGCGCAGATAGAGGGCTTCTATCGAGGTCGCGAGGTCGCGGGCACGCTGTTCGCTGAGGGTGACGGGCAAATGGATAATCATGGATTAGCAGAAATCAATGATGTGGTGTATGGAGATGATGCCGATGATTTCGGTGCTTTCGGGCGTTTCGGTGACAGCCAGTGTGGTGATGTTGAACTTATCCATGGCTGCCAGCGCGTCGGTGAGCAGGGCATCCTGGCAGATATGCTTGTAGGACGGCGTCATGATGTCCGCAGCGGTGATGTGGAGGTCATCGTATTTCTGTATGGCACGACGGAGGTCGCCATCGGTGATGATGCCCACGCAATGCCCCTCGTTGTGCGGCAGACGGTCATAGACCATGGTCATGCCGAGGTGCTTGTCGGTCATCTCGCAGACGAGGTCGCGGAAAGGCGTAGCGAGTGCCACGCGGGGTACGCGGGTGCTCATGCAGTTTTTGACGCGCCCGAGCAGTTTGCGCCCGAGTGCTCCGCCCGGGTGATAGACGGCGAAATTCTCTGCGCGGAAGTGCCGTTGCTCCATAAGGCAGACCATAAGTGCGTCGCCCATAAGGAGGGTGGCAGTGGTGGATGTAGTGGGTGCCAAGCCGAGGGGGCACGCCTCGTGGTCCACATGGACGGAGAGGGCATAGTCAGCACGCGCTGCAAGCGGCGACTGCAGGTTGCCCGTAATGGCAATGATGCGGCAGCCGATGCGGTGGATGGGGTCGATGATATTGAGAATCTCGTTGGTCTCACCGCTGTTGCTGACGAGCACCGCCACATCATCAGCGGCAATCATACCAAGGTCGCCGTGCATGGCCTCGGCAGCATTGACGAAGATGGACGGGGTGCCCGTGGAGGCGAAAGATGCCGCCATCTTGTGCCCGATGATGCCCGTCTTGCCGATGCCCATGACCACAATCTTGCCCTTGCAGGTGTAGAGGACGCGGACGACCTCGTCGAAAGTGCTGTCAATAGAGGCGGCAAGGCGTTGGAGTTCGCCTATTTCCTCGGAGAATATCTGTTTGGCTCTGTCTGAATAGTTCATAGGTTGGGGGATTGCTCGAGTTGCCGGCGCAGGTTGTCCTCTGCCAACGCCTGCACGAGAATGGTACGTATGTCGTTGAGGCACACCTGGTTAGCCGCATCGGATATGGCATGGTCGGGGTCGGGGTGCACCTCGAGGAAGATGCCGTCCACGCCCACCGCGAGGGCAGCGCGCATGAGATAGGGCACCATCGCGCGGTTGCCGCCCGTAACACCCTGCTGACTACTGGGTTGCTGCACCGAGTGGGTGGCATCGAAGATGACGGGGTATCCGTACCGGCGCATGACGACCAGCGAGGTCATGTCCACGACGAGGTTGCCGTAGCCGAAAGATGACCCGCGTTCGGTAAGCCAAATCTGCGGTTTGGCGGCGTTGGCAGGGGCTACTTCCTCTATTTTGGCGATGGCACCACGCATATCCCACGGCGCCATAAACTGCCCTTTCTTGACATTGACCACCTTGCCTGTGCGTGCGGCAGCCTGCAAAAGGTCGGTCTGCCGCGAGAGGAAAGCGGGTATCTGCAGCACGTCCGCCACCTCGGCGACGGGTGCGCATTGCCACGACTCGTGCACATCGGTGAGGATGGGCAGGCGGTAGGTGGTCTTGACCTCTTGCAGGATTTGCAAACCTTGCTCCATACCCACGCCGCGCGCCGAGAGAGAGGTGCGGTTGGCTTTGTCGAACGACGACTTGAAATAGAGCGTGATACCCAACTCGCGGCACACTCGGTTGAGCGTGTCGGCGGTGTGCATCACCATGTCGCGGCTCTCAATGGCGCAAGGACCTGCAATGAGGAACATAGGTTATTGATTATCAGTGAATACTTTAATCCATTCCACCTCCAACTGCCCCTCGCTTGCCATCTTGCCCTTGGGGGCAAAGGTGCGCATGGTGATGTGCAACGGCTGGTTGGACAGGGTGTTGGGGGTGCGGGCAACTTCCATATTATTGACGTACCATACGAGTTCGCGGCTGTTCCAAACGAGGGTATATACCGCAAAACCAATGGGTTGGAAACCGCCGACTTTCTGCTTGAACTGCCCCTTCTCGGTCTGTATGCCCACATAGATACGGCGCTCATTGTACTCGAAGACGGACACCACAGGCAGCGAGGTCTTGCTTGCGAGGTAGATACCGTGGTCCAACAACCCGCGGCAACGAGCTTTGACCATTATCACGCCACTAGTAAGACTCATACTGTCAGCGTTTTGCAGCACGTCGCTGGTGTACTGAAAGTCGTGCATCACCATGCCGCGTTTGGCATCCCAAGCGGGCGCCGTGACAGCCTCCTTACGCGTGCGTATATATAAGGTGTTGTTCAGCGTCTCTACATTCTTGCCGCGGTTGTATGCTTGCAACTCGTTCACAAACGAGTGGTGCGGTTGGAAATCCTTGCTCGGATAGGCAAAGCCTGCGCGCCACGAACTGTCGGCAAGGTTATGCCACTTGAAATCATCGGCAAACACCTGCTCGAAACGCTCGAGTTCAGTAATGCGCTTCGGGTCTTTGCTGAGGAAGAAGAGTATCTCGGGGTCCTTATTGAGTTCGGCATAGCGGGTGTCCTGCTTGCACTCGGGCGTGTCGTACCAACGGCGCGGATTGCGCCAGAAAGCGTCTGCCTGCTTGAACTCCTCGGTCTGCATCTCGGCTTGCAACTTGAGGTACTCCTGCACAATGGCGTTCTGGCTCAGTTGCTCTGTCTTCTCGGCATCTTTGTTGTTCAGGTAGCGTTTCACCTCTGCGCGTTTAGCCAAGGCTTTGAGTTGCTTGTGCTTTTGGCACTCGGGCGTGGCGGCATACTTGGTGTGGAGCAGTTTGTCCTTGTTGGCAAGGAATGCATCGGTGAGCACCACCTTGCCCAGGGCAATATACTCTGCCAACTCTTTGCTCTTTTCGGCAGTGCGGTAACGCGCAATAGTGCGCTCTTGCTCAGCAAGGAGAGCCTCAAATCGCGCCGTAGTCATCAGTTGGCGACTGAGTAAACTGAGATACAAGTTCATATAGTAATAGATTTATTGTTGATTCGTCGTGGTTTCTTGAATTTGATGTTCGTGAGCGCGTCAATGAGTTGCTCCATCGTGTCCACAAACACGGGCGCGTACTGCACTTCGGGCGGTAGGAACCCGAGTTGGTGCATATAGGCGTCCTGCTGTTTGATGTGGTCGTAGTAGCCCTTGTAGTTGAGGACAAACGTGGGTTTGCGGTGCTCGTCCACCGTGCCCGAGGCGATGGCATCCATCATCTCGTCCAAGGTGCCGTACGTGCCGGGGAGGCAGACAATGCAGTCCGACAACTCTTTCATCTTGTCCTTGCGGTTGTTCATCGTCTCAACGAAGTATAGTTCGTCGCAGTTGTCGGCTTGCCGGTGGGCTTCAACGATACGGCGCGGGATAACCCCCAACACCCTACCGCCACACGCCTTGGCGGTATCGCTGACGCGCGTCATAATGCCCCCCGTGGCTCCGCCGTACACCAACGTATGCCCCGCCTCGGCAATCCACTTGCCGAGCACATCGCCCAAAGCCAGATAGTCCTCGGGTATCTTGTCCTTTGCGCTACAATAGACGGCGATATTCATTAGGCGTCAATCTTTGCGTAGGTGGCGTTCTCCTCAATAAACTCGCGGCGCGGAGCGACATCATCGCCCATCAGCATTGCGATAGTGTGGTCAGCCTCTGCCGCATTCTCGATGGTCACCTTCTTCAGCAGACGGCGTGCGGGGTCCATAGTGGTTTCCCACAACTGCTCGTCGGACATCTCACCTAGACCTTTGTATCGCTGGGTCTTAATCAGTTTCTCGTCACCGCCGCCGTACTTCATAATGAAATCGTGGCGTTGCTGGTCGTTCCAGCAGTACTCCTTGTAGTTGCCCTTCGAGCACATATACAGCGGTGCCATCGCGATATAGAGGTGCCCCTGCTCAATCACCTCTTTCATGTGGCGGAAGAACAGCGTCATAATCAGCGTGGCAATATGCGCACCATCGACATCGGCATCCGCCATGATGATTACTTTATGGTAACGTATCTTGCTCAGGTTCAACGCCTTGGGGTCGTCTTCTGTGCCGAAAGTGATACCGAGGGCGGTGAAGATATTGCGCACTTCCTCGCTCTCGAATACCTTGTGCTCCATGGCTTTTTCCACATTCAGAATCTTACCGCGCAAAGGCAGAATAGCCTGATGCTTGCGGTCGCGTCCGGTCTTTGCCGTACCGCCTGCGGAGTCTCCCTCAACGAGGAACAATTCACATTCGGCAGGGTCTTTGCTCTCGCAGTCAGCCAGTTTGCCGGGCAACCCGCCACCGCTGAGAGGCGACTTGCGCAGCACGCTCTGGCGGGCGTTGCGGGCAGCGATACGCGCCTGTGCAGCCAGTATCACTTTCTCTACAATCTTCTTGGCATCGTCGGGGTGCTCTTCCAGATAGTTCGTCAGCGCCTCACTCACGGCTGCAGACACCATACCTGCTACCTCCGAGTTGCCTAACTTGGTCTTGGTCTGTCCCTCGAACTGCGGCTCAGCCACCTTCACGGAGATAACCGCCGTCAATCCCTCGCGGAAGTCGTTGGGGTCGATGGTCGAGTTGCCGTCCTTGTCTTTCAGTTTGGCTTTCTCCAGCAGTTTGCTGTCCTCGGCGTACTTCTTCATCACGCGCGTGAGCGCGGCGCGGAAGCCTGCCACATGGGTACCGCCCTCTATCGTGTTGATATTGTTCACGTACGAGTGCACGTTCTCGTTGAAGTCGGTGTTGTAAATCATCGCCACCTCCACGGGGGTACCGAACTTCTCGGTGTTGAGGTGAATCACCTCAGAGATAAGCGGCGTGCGGGTGTTGTCGATATAGCGCACAAACTCGCTCAAACCCTTCTCCGAATAGAATACCTCACCTTTGTAGCGTTTGCCGTCAGCGGCTACCACACCTGCCTGGTCGGCAGGCACTTCGCCTTCCGACAGCGGCTTCGGTTCCGTGGTGATGGGGTGACGCTTGTCCGTCAGGGTTATCTTCACGCCCGCATTCAGGTATGCCAACTCGCGCATACGGTTGGCAAGGATGTCGTATTGGTAAACGGTCTCGGTAAAGATACTGCCGTCGGGCCAGAACTGCACGAATGTGCCCGTGCCGCGCTCGCTGCCGTAGGTGCCTATCTCGTGTACGGGGCAGGTGGGCTTGCCTTTGGCGTATTCCTGCATATATATCTTGCCGTCGCGATAGACCTCCACGTGCATCTTGGTCGAGAGGGCGTTCACGCAACTCACACCCACACCGTGCAGACCGCCCGACACCTTGTAACTGTCCTTGTTGAACTTACCGCCGGCGTGCAATACGGTCATCACGACCTCCAGCGCACTCTTGTGCTCCTTCGGGTGCATATCCACAGGGATACCGCGCCCGTTGTCCTGCACTGATATCGAGTTGTCCTCGTTGATAGTAACTTCTATGTGGTTGCAAAAGCCTGCCAGCGCCTCATCGATAGAGTTGTCCACCACCTCATACACAAGGTGGTGCAGACCTTTCTGCGAGATGTCGCCGATATACATCGCAGGGCGTTTGCGCACTGCCTCCAGACCCTCCAGCACTTGAATGCTCGAGCCGTCATACTTCTCTTGTTGTTCCAATTCTTCCATTATACATTATATCTTCTCTATGTATTTACGTAATTAATGCTGCTTTGAACAGCCTGCAAAGGTACAACTTTTTTTCATAATATACAATACCCCTCCTAGTTTTTGCAGGTATATTCATTCGTTATCCTCTCGTTGAAGGTTCGTATTTACAACTATTTACATCTATCGCATTTCTATGTCATATCGCAGGCTATTACTCCTTTTGTTATTCCTTTGGAGTATGGCTGCATTGTTATTTTCAGGATGGTATTGTATAATCCACATATTTTATGTAATTTTGCAGGCTTATGTATATACGAACCAATTTAGCAAAAAGCAAGACAAGATATGAAATTTAAGGAGTACAAACAACTGAACCTACCCGAGTTGAGCCGCGAGGTACTGGCGGATTGGGAGAAGGAAGACCTGTTCCACAAGAGTATCGAAACACGCGAGGGACACCCCGCATTCCTGTTCTTTGAGGGTCCCCCCTCGGCAAACGGTATGCCGGGTATTCACCACGTGCTGGCACGTACCATCAAAGATACTTTCTGCCGCTACAAGACCATGCAGGGCTATCAGGTACAGCGCAAGGCGGGTTGGGACACCCACGGACTGCCGGTGGAACTCGGTGTGGAGAAGATGATGGGCATCACCAAAGAGGATATAGGCAAGAAAATCAGCGTGGACGAGTACAACGCCGCCTGCCGCCACGAGGTGATGAAATATACCAAAGAGTGGACGAACCTGACCAAGCAGATGGGCTACTGGGTGGACTTGGAAAACCCGTACATTACCTATGACAACAAGTATATCGAGACCCTGTGGTACCTGCTCAAACGCCTGTACGAGAACGGCTACCTCTACAAAGGCTACACCATTCAGCCCTACTCGCCCGCTGCGGGTACGGGCTTGTCATCGCACGAGTTGAACCAGCCCGGGTGCTACCGCGATGTAAAAGATACGACCTGCACGGCGCAGTTCAAACTTACCACTCTCAACTCTGCACTTTCTGCTGCTCTCAACTCTCAACTCTCAACTCTCAACTTATATGCCCTTGCGTGGACGACTACGCCGTGGACGTTGCCAAGCAATACCGCGCTCTGCGTAGGACCGAAGATTGACTATGTGGTGGTGCGCGGGGAGAACCCATACACGAAGATTCCCGCCCTCTACCTGCTGGCAGAGGCATGTTTAGCGACCTATAGCAAAGAGTTGGGCGAAGCACCCGAGATTCTCTGGCGCGGCAAGGGTACAGACCTTGTCGGCATGGAATATGAGCAACTCATCCCGTGGGCTAAACCTGATGGCGATGCATTCCGCGTGATTGCAGGCGACTATGTAACCACCGAGGAGGGTACGGGTATCGTGCATATCGCGCCGACTTTCGGTGCGGACGATGCGTTTGTGGCAAAGAAAGCGAATATTCCCGGTATGGTGTTCCTGACCAAGAAAGGCGAGCAACGCCCGATGGTGGACATGACGGGCAAGTTCTTCCTGCTCGAAGATCTGGACGATGCGTTTGTGGCAAAGCATATTGACACAGAGACCTACAAGCCGTGGGCGGGACGCTACGTAAAGAATGCCTACGACCCCCATCTGACGGACAAAGACGAGACCCTCGACATCAGCATTTGTATGGTGCTGAAAGCCGAGAATAAAGCCTTCCGCATCGAGAAGCACGTACATACCTACCCGCACTGCTGGCGCACCGACAAGCCTGTGCTTTACTACCCGCTGGACTCGTGGTTTATCCGCTCCACCAAGGCGCGTGAGGAGATGATCCGCCTGAACAACACCATCAACTGGCAACCCGAATCGACGGGCACGGGGCGTTTCGGCAAGTGGCTCGAAAACCTAAACGACTGGAACCTCTCCCGCTCGCGCTATTGGGGTACGCCGCTGCCTATATGGCGCACTGAGGACGGCAAAGAGGAAATATGCATCGGCTCTATCAAAGAACTGTTCGAGGAAATAGACAAGTCCATCAAGGCGGGCTTTATGAAGGAAAATCCCTACCCGAAACACGTGGTGGGCGACTACTCGAAGGAGAACTACGACCCGTCGGTGATTGACCTGCACCGCCCGTACGTGGATGGTATCATTCTCTGCTCGCCGAGCGGCAAGCCGATGAAGCGCGAACTCGACCTGATTGACGTGTGGTTCGATTCGGGTGCGATGCCGTATGCACAGAACCACTATCCGTTTGAGAACCAGGACGCTCCGCGCACGGCGGACTTCATCTGCGAGGGCGTGGATCAGACCCGCGGCTGGTTCTTCACGCTCCACGCCATCCACACGATGATTGAGGACAAAGTGGCATACAAGAATGTGATTTCCAACGGTTTGGTGCTCGACAAGAACGGCAACAAGATGTCGAAACGCTTGGGCAATGCGGTGGATCCGTTTGCCACCCTCGACAAGTACGGCGCCGACCCCGTGCGCTGGTATATGCTCACCAACTCCAGTCCGTGGGACAACCTCAAGTTCGACCCCGAAGGCGTGGACGAGGTGCGCCGCAAGTTCTTCGGCACGCTCTATAACACGTATAGTTTCTTTGCATTATATGCCAATGTGGATAATTGGCAGCCGACATCCCCTTCTTCGAAGAAGGGGCTTGGGGAAGTCCTTACCGAGATTGACAAGTGGATTTTGAGCCGTTTGAACTCGCTTGTTCAGGAGGTTACAGCCGATTACGAGGCGTATGAACCGACCAAGGCGGGGCGTGCTATCTCCGATTTTGTGCAGGACGACCTGAGCAACTGGTACGTGCGCCTCAACCGCAAGCGTTTCTGGGGCGGCGAGATGGATACCGACAAACAGGCGGCATACACCACGCTCTACACCTGTCTGAAGACCGTAGCGCAACTGATGGCGCCCAATGCACCGTTCTTTGCCGACCGTCTCTATCGCGACCTGACGGGCGAGACCGTGCACCTGAGCAACTGGCCGAAAGCCGACGAGGCATTGATTAACAAGGATTTGGAGCGCAGTATGTATCTCGCGCAACAGGCTACATCGATGATTCTCAGTCTGCGCAAGCGTGCCGAGAAGAACGTGCGCCAGCCGCTGCAGAAAGCCGTTATTCCTGCGCCCGACAAAGAGACGCTGCAGGCACTGCTGCATGTGCAGGACCTCATCAAGAGCGAGGTGAATGTCAAGGAGTTGGTGATTACTACCGCCGAGAACTCCGAGGTGAAACTGGTGAAGAAAATCAAGCCGAACTTCAAGGTGCTTGGCAAGAAAGTGGGCGGCAAGATGAAAGAACTGGCTGCGGCTGTCGGCAAGATGACGCAGGACGAGATTGCACAGTTCGAAGCGGCAGGTACGTTCCAACTACTTGATATTGACATGGTAGCCGAAGACGTGGACATCATCACCGAGGATATGCCGGGCTGGCTGGTTGCCAACAACGGTATTCTGACCATTGCTCTCGACATCGAACTCACCGACGCTCTTATCGAAGAAGGTATCGCGCGCGAACTAATCAACCGTATCCAGAACCTGCGCAAGACGTCGGGTTTGGAGATAACCGACCGTATTGCCATCGAGATAGAGCGCCGCGACGAGATTGCCGCCGTGGAGCATTGCCGCGACTATATCGCATCGCAAGTGCTGGCCACCTCGCTCACTCTCGTGGACAAAGTGGCAGAGCCGCAAGTGCTCGATATGGACGGCTATACCGTGAATATCAACATCAAGAAAGCATAAATCTATGAAAAAGGATATCTTACGTATTGCCATTGTGGCATTGGTCGGTGTCTTTATGGCATCGTGTATGGGTGTGGAAGAACCTATGAATGGGAACATTGTCGGACTATGGTTAGAAGACGGTACACAGCACTATGTCCGCTTCACCACAGAGCAGGCTGATTCTACGTACCAATATGGCTACGAGTGGCACGAGGACGAAGAGGTTACTGAAAATGACGTGCTGAAAGATAAGCACGGCAATGGTTGGTTCAAATGGCTGTTGGAGAAACCGCAACTGACGGAAATCCACCTGATGAGCAACGGCGGTGCGGACATTCCGAAGATTTACACCATTACCAAACTGACCGAAACGGAACTTCAATACTACGAAAAAGAGCAACCGAAAAATAAATTTTCCTTCTCACGCATGAAGTAATGAAACGCTTCTGGAAGATACTGGGGATTACACTCGGCTCGCTGATCGGCGTAGTGCTGGTTGTAGTGTGCGTGGCGATATGGATCGTCTTCACACCCGCACGGCTGACGCCTATTGTGCGGCAGATAGCGGACAAGTACATCACCTGCGAGTACGAGCTGGGCGAGGTGGACTTGACTTTCTTCTCCACGTTCCCCGAGTTCGGTTTGCGGGTGAACGGACTTTACCTAATCAACCCAAAAGAGGGCGCACAGAGCGACACCCTGCTGGCTGCACCAAGGGTGGTGGCTACTGTGAATGTACGGGAGTTCCTGCGGCATAGCAATCTCGTTGTCAGAGAATTGTCTCTCGACAATGCCGTAGCGAACATCTATATGGCTGCCGACGGAACGACCAACTTCGATGTGTTTGCGCTCTCGTCGGACACCACGGCTACGGACACCACCTCATCGGGGCTTCCGTTTGACGAAATCAAGGTGGATGCTGCGCGGATAGAAGGCAGATATATCTCATTGGTGGATGAACAGGACAGTATCTCCACTGCGTTGGCGAACACCACGCTGGCGGCGCAAGTCGGCAGTTGGGACGATGTGTTGCTCACACTGCAATCGGAGGCGGTGAGTGCCACGCTCGGCGACACGCAATATGCGGACAGCCTGCAGGTGGCAGTCTCTTTGCCTGCGTCGGTGGACTTGGACAAGATGCACTTTGCGCTCCGCAAGGCGACACTGCAGGTGAACGAGTTTGCCGTGCAGTTGGACGGCACGGCAGACATAGCCGACTCCATCACCTTAGATATGCACGCATGCGCGCGCGAATGGCAGATAGAGCCGCTGCTGGCGCTTCTGCCCGCATCGCTGACGGATAATATGCTCCGCGATATAGATGTGGACGGGCGCGTGTCGCTGGATGCCGATGTGCAGGGCGTGTACAGCCAGACGCAGATGCCGCTTGTGGACGCACACTTGGTGCTTGAGGACGGACGCGGCAAGTATGCCGCATTGCCCTATACCTTGCGCGATGTGGCGTTGGATGCCGATGCCCATATCAACCTCAATGACGACAAGGCAAGCCGTGTGGTGATACACTCACTGACGGCAAAGACGCTGGATAGCCGGATAGATGCTGCGGGCGAGGTAACGGAACTGCTGGCAGATATGCTGTTTGACCTCGAACTGAACGCCGACTTGCACCTGCCCGACATCGCCTATTTCCTGCCGGACAATATGCTAACCACAGGGAAAGGTCAGGGCAAGGTCAGGGCGAAGATACATCTGAGCGACCTGACCGCTATGCGGTTGGAACGCGGGCGGTTCAGCGGCGACATCCGTTTGCAGGGGGTGGATTTCCAAATGGACAGTATGCTGGCAAAACTGCCCGATACACGCCTGCAATTCACGCTGCCCAACCCCAAGCCGTCGCGCAAGTCGGTGGGCTGGTTAGCCGCACAAGTGTCTTTGCAAAGCGTTGATTTCGAGATGATTGATGCGCTGACGGCACAACTCGGGCAAACGGATTTACAGATAGAAGCCAGCAATATCCTGAGCGACAACCCTGTGCTGTGCGCCACGCTCGGTTTGCAGTCGGCGGCACCGCTCAAAGCCGCTATGGACAGCATAGAGGCAACGGTTGCCGCCCCGAAGATGCAAGTGTATGCAGAGTACAACACCAAGGACACGACCGCAGTGCCGACCTTGCAGGCGAACCTCTCTTTCGACGACCTGCGCGGTTACTACACCGATATGCAGGCACATCTGGCGAAGTCCTCGGTAGAGGCGAGCCTGCGCCCGGGCAAACGCAACAAGTCGGTGCCGCGCCTGGAGGCATCGGTGCGCACGAATGCTTTGGACGCTTCGATGGGCGAGGATATGCGGGTGAAGACCGCCGCCTTGTCTCTCAAGGCTTCGGCACGCTACAACCAACAGGGCGAGAACCTGCTCCTGCAATGGAATCCGAAATTAGATGTCGATTTGCAGGCGGGCGAAGCACACTTGGCGGCTGTCGGCAAACCTGTCTATATCCCGCAAATCACGTTCACCTACTCGAACAAGGATTTCCACATCGCACAATCACAAGTGCGGGTAGGCAACTCCGACTTCGCCCTCTCCGGCGAAGTGCGGAATATCGGTGCCTGGCTGCGCAAGCAGGGGACATTAGAGGGCGAACTGAACTTCGTTTCCGAACATACCGATGTGAATGA
>SAMEA104315424__coassemble_980_pt1 | contig 15175 bp, 14 predicted proteins | sample SAMEA104315424__metabat2_low_PE_013 | metagenome-assembled genome bin SAMEA104315424 (sample SAMEA104315424) | gut metagenome | biome: Monkey gut; feature: monkey-associated habitat; material: faeces | place: China | collected 2013 | reverse complement strand
GCGGCGGACAGATAGGAGGCGAAGCCCGCCAGCGCATAGAGGAGCAGACGGGGCACCCCGTCATCTCATCCGTCAAGGCGAAAGACTATCTCCCGCCTACCGACGAACCAATACGGCTTCAACCTACTAACGAATGATGCAAATCATGAATATATCAAACAATTAACTAATTAAACAAATTCATTATGAAAAGATTATCTATCTTTTTCGCCGCGCTGTTAGTGAGCGTAGGTAGTATCTTTGCTCAAGAGGAGGTCTATAAGACTATTTCTTTTGCAGCAGACAATGCGACACGTGGAAACAAAGTGGGCAGTTATTCCACAACATGGGAATCTGCTACCAATGGTTTTGCAGTAAGTATTGCGAATTTCAATAACAATAATTGGGGATGGACTAACATCCGTTGCGGTAGTAAGAATAATGCTTCAGTAGCAACTATTACCACGAAAGCCGCTATTGATAAAGCCATCACCAAAGTGGTTGTTACAATTGATGCAGCAACTGCAAAAGATGTTAACTCAACGACCTTAACCATCGCATCGGATGCAACCTTTACGTCAGATGTACAGACTGTTACGGTTGCTATTGCTACAGGTGCTTTGTCGTATGTAGTAGAAAATCCTGCCAAAGATATGTTCTACAAACTTACGTACGATTGCAAGAAAAGTTCCGCAAATAAAAATGGTTTCGTATCTGTTTCCAAGATAGAATACTATGCAAGTTCTGCCGAAGTCCCTGCTACTGCCATCGCTTTGGACAAGGAGACTATCACTTTGGACAAAGGTGCTACCGAGCAACTGACCGCCACTCTTACTCCTGCCGACGCTACCACAGCAGTTGTATGGACAACCGAGAATGCTGAGATTGCTACGGTAGATAAGGGCTTGGTAACTGCAGTGGGTGTTGGTACTACCAATATCACCGCTACTGTTACTCCTGCCGAGGGTACTACCTACACCGCTACTTGCGCTGTAACCGTTGTGGCTGCTCCCGATGCTCCTGTATTCACCGTTACAGAGCCTGTCTTCGAAGGTACGATGAATGTGGCTATCACCGCTGCTGAGGGTATGGCTATCTACTACACCACCGATGGTGCAGAACCGACTATCGAGTCCACTAAATACGAGGCTCCTTTTGCTATCACCGCTACCACCACCGTCAAGGCTATCGCTTACGATGCTACCATCAGCAAAGCCAGTGTGGCTGCCGAGATGACCTACACCAAGGCTATGACCTGCGCCGAGGCAAATGCCGCAGCAAAGAATGATGTTATCAATCTGAACACCGTAACGGTTGTATATGTAAATGGTGCGAATATCTATGTAGCCGATGCTACGGGTACAACGCTTGTTTTCGCGTATGACTTCGGATTGAAAGCAGGACAAGTAGTGAAAGGTCTTGCCGGTACAATGGATATCTACAATGGACTTCCTGAGGTAAAGCCTTCTGTTGCATTGAAAGACCTCACCATTACCGAGGGCGGAACGATTCCTGCGCCGGAGGTCATCACCACAGCACCCACAATGGCTGACATCAACAAGTATATCAAAATGGAAGGTGTGGCTATGAACGAGGCTTCTTTCACCTCTGCAGGTAAACAATCCGTAAAGGGTACTTTTGCTGAGGCTGAACTCACATTCTACAACACCTTCAAGATTGACCAAGAGTTTGAGGCTCGCAAGTACAATGTGATTGGTTTTGTAAGTGCTTTCAAGACGATGCAAATCGCAGTGGTTAGTGCAGAGGCTCTCTACAATATCACGGCTACTGCCAACGATGAGACTATGGGCACCGTTACCGGTGCCGGCGAGTACGCAGCAGGCACAGAGGTTACTCTCAAAGCCACCCCCGCCAAGGGTTACCAATTTGTAAAGTGGAGCAATGACGAGACGGCTAACCCCTACACTTTCACCGCTTCCGATGATGTTACTTTGACGGCAGAGTTCTCTGTTGTTCCGAAACACATCTATGCGTATAATCTGAACTCTAAATTGGAGAATGGTTCATATACTTTCACTTTCGATGCAAACGAAGATGCAACGGCTGCAAGTCTGATTTTCTATGATGCTACCACCGGTGAACTCGCAGGTGAAGTAGAGTTGGCAAATGTAGTTAAGGGTGCTAATACTCATGTTATCGCCGCTGATGCACTGCCCGGTACCAAAGGTCAGACAATGGTTTGGGCTGTTGAACTGGAGGCTAATCCTGTAAATGTGCTTACCAAGATATATGCGGATGAGGCTCCTGCATATCGCCGTGGTTATGCTAACGTGGACGCTAATCCTGAGTCAGACTTCTTCGGACAAATGTATGTGGCAGACCGCGTTAAAACAAAAGCCAACAGCCGTCTGTATGTCTACGACCAGAACTATGTAACCAAAGATGCTAACGGCTATCAATTAGGTGAAAGCGTTTGGGATTTCGGACGTTTTGGTATTGCACAAGATGGTACACTTTACCTCTCTGACTATGGAGATGCACACTCGGGTATCTATGTAGTTAATCCTGCAGATTTGACCAAGGCAAGCCAGTTCTTTGTTGGTACACGTACAAGTACCGGTTTGATTAAGAATGGTGATGTAGAGACCGGTTCTTCTATTGCAGCATGCTCTTTCGTAGGCACTGGTGCAAACGCTAAGTTGGTGGCTGTGGCTGAAGACTATACAGGAAAGAGTTTCCCTGTTGCTATATTCAATGTAGGTCAAGAGGATGGCACTATTGCCGCTACATGGGACGCTGCTCCGAGCAAGATGTTTGATACTAAAGGTAATTTGAGTCAGAACTTTGATATCCAAGGTTGTGAGAAAGGTGTATGGGTTGCACAAAGCCGTTCAGACGGACAGAATAACTCCAGCGCTACTTCTCTTCGTTTCTACGATTGGGATGGCAACTGCACTTGGTCTTCTGCCGACCATACCGATGTTATCAATGGTTCGTTAGGTGGTGGTGTTGCTCTTACCGCAAATGAGAATCAGGTAATTGTAAAGGCAGAGGGTACTTCTGTTAAGGTATTTGATGTTACGTGGGCAGAAAGCACTCCTACATTGACATTGGCTGCTACCTACGACTGCGGCTATACAGCAGTTTCTACTATTAGTCTCGACTATGCCGGCAATATGATTGTTGTGGGTGGTACTGCATTTGGTAGCACAGATACAAAACGTATGTCGGCTGCTGTATTCTCTGTTCCTACCTCAAACAATATCAGCGTAGTTCCTGCCAAAAAAGCAATGACTGTTACCAAGACTGCTATCGCTACTAACCTTGAGGACATCAACGTAAATGGCATTGAGGTCAAGAAGATTGTTCGTGACGGTCAAGTTTACATCATCCGCGATGGCAAGACCTACAATATGATGGGTCAAGTGGTAGAGTAATAAAACGTTACACGATGTGATTCAGTACCTTACATAGTTGCTGGGTCATAAGACAAGAGGCTGCCTAACAAGTGTGGGCAGCCTCTTTTTTGCGCGGTAGTGGCTGTAAGTGATTGCAACATAGCGGGTTGCAAAAGAAAAGTAACAAAAAGTGACGAAAAGTGACAAATAACGCCAAATCGCGACGGAAAGTGACAGAAAGTAACAAAAACGCTCAACAGGTTCTGCCGTTGTAGTACCTTTGCAGTGTGATTGGAGTTACATACCCGATAGGCAGCAAACATCAGCAGTCGGACTGGGTGCAGTGGCACTGGAAAAAGAGCAGGATATTTGTACTTGTTGCACTTTTTTTGTAACTTTGCGGTCTGATTAAATGAATGATATAAAACGATGAGAATATGAAGAGAAGTATCGTATTGATGGCAATAGTAGCGATGGTGCTACAAGGTGTGTGGGCGGCAGGCAAGCAGCCGACCTTGGTGATGGCGGGTGACGGAACGATGGCGAATGCGGATACGACAACGGCTGTGCGCGGCTGGGGGCAGGTGTTCCCCGTGTATGCGACGGATATGGAAGTGGTGAATGTGGCAAGTGCAGGTATGAGTGTCCGCCGTCTGACAGCAGAACCCGGGAGGTTGGATACACTGCTGATGCCGTTCGGAAAGAAGGATATACTGCTGATTCAGTTCGGGCAGAATGATTTGCGTGAGACGAACTACCAGCAATACAGCCCTGTGGACGTGTTTATCCAGCATCTGTCGGTGGTGATTACGGCGGCGCAAGAGAAGAAAATGCATGTGATATTGTGTACTCCGTTGGCTGTGCCGTTTTACAAGGACGGGCAGTTGATAGACCGTTTGGGAGCATATCCGCAGGCAATCCGCCGTCTGGCAGAGCAGAAACAACTGCCGCTGGTGGATATGGAGGCGGCTACACGGGCGTGGCTGGCTGAGATTGGAGAAGAGGGTGCCACGGGCTATTACGTGGATTTGGATACGCAACATTCGCCTGCGGGTGAATACCTGCTCAATGAGGCGGGCGCAACGGCGGTGAGCAAGATGGCAGCAGAACAACTGAAAGGGCTGAATCTGAAATACTTGAACAAAGTCTTGAAATGATATTTTCCCTTCTGGATTATTGTCTGTTGGGCGCGTTGGCAGTTGCGTCAGGCTACCAATTGTATTTCTATCTACGCTACCTGTGCGGCGTGAGCCGTTGGCAGCGGCATCATAAGCATAGCGAAGAAGAGCCGGCGGAGGAATGTCCAGGGGTGAGCGTGATTGTGTGTGCGCGGAATGAAGAGGAGAATCTGCAGAACTACTTGCAGACGCTACTGGCACAGGACTATCCGAAGTTCGAGGTGATAGTGGTGAATGACGGCAGCGAGGACAAGACACAAGAGGTGCTGGAACGTTATTCGTTGGTTAGCAGTAATTTATACGTGACATTTGTGCCGCGCGATGCACACGTGATAAGCACAAAGAAATTGGCGTTGACCATTGGCGCAAAGGCGGCGCACTATGATTATCTGCTGCTGACAGATGCGGATTGCCGCCCCGAATCACGGCAATGGATACGCGAGATGGTGAAGGGCTTTGCGCCGAGGAAAGGGTATGAGACGGAGATAGTGCTGGGTTATGGTGCTTATTTTGAGGAAGATACGCTGCTGAACAGCCTTCTGAACTACGACACCTTGTTTAACGGGATGCAGTATTTGGGTATGGCGGCTGCAGGGCATCCGTATATGGGCGTGGGGCGTAATTTGGCATACCGGCGTTCGACATTCTTTGAGCATAGCGGTTTCCGCGGGCTGTTGGCGGAACGGGCAGGCGATGACGACCTGTTTGTGAACAAGATAGCCACAAGGCACAATACGAGTATTGTCTGCTCGCGCGAGAGCCTGACATGGTCGGTGCCGAAACACACGTGGCAGGAATGGATACACCAGAAGCGCAGGCATTTGTCGGTGTCGCCGAACTACAAGGTTGGCAGCAAGTGGCGGCTGGTGATGGAGCCGATGAGCCGCGGGCTGCTGTACGGGCTGCTGATAGCGGTGTTCGTGTGTGGCAGCGGGGTGACGTGCTGCATTGCCTACGTGCTGTGGCTGCTGCGTGTATTGGGGCAGATGGTGGTGATGAATGTGTGTGCGCACCGGTTGGGGCTGCGCTTTCAGGGGATAGAGATAGTGGTGTGGGATGTGCTGCTGCCGCTGCTGACCTTATATATATTGGCAACGCAGCCGCTGTACAAGCGGAGAGCGTTGTACTGGTAGGACGTAACATTAATTCTAAATACTTAATTAGCAAAAGATTATGGAAGAGCAAAAGATTAACATCAATCTGACTCCAGAGATGGCAAACGGCAAGTATGTGAACTTGGCGATTATTGCGCACTCGCCATCGGAGTTCGTAGTGGATTTCGTGTGCATGATGCCCGGTCAGAAAGAGGCAAACGTGCAATCGCGCGTGGTGATGACCCCCGAGAATGCGAAGAAACTGCTGTTCGCGCTGCAAGAGAACGTAAGCAAATACGAGAAACAATTCGGTACCATTAAGTTGAACGGGACACCTGCCCCCGGCAGCACCATCCCCATGTCATTCGGAGGAGGACAAGCATGAAACGGTATTTCCCTGCAAGCCAGTTGATTATCAACGATGACGGTAGTGCATTTCACCTGCATCTCCGCCCCGAATTTTTGGCTGATAAGGTGATATTGGTCGGCGACCAAGACAGAGTGAACATGGTGGCTTCGTTCTTCGACGAGGGTAGCATAGAGTGCAATGTGCAAAGTCGTGAGTTTCATACGATTACGGGTAAGTATAAGGGCAAACGTATCTCGTGTGTCTCAACGGGTATCGGCACCGACAACTGCGATATTGTGCTGAACGAGTTGGACGCGCTGGCAAACATTGATTTCGAGACGCGCACCGAGAAAGAGCAACATAGGCAGTTGGAGATTATCCGTATCGGTACGTGCGGCGGTATGCAAGAGGATATTCCGCTGGGCACGTTTCTGGTGAGCCAGAAGTCGATTGGTTTCGACGGTGTGCTGGCGTTCTATGAGGGGCGCGACCGCATAGCCGACTTAGGCTTCGAGAAGGCGTTGGTGGACTATATCCATTATCCTGAGAAGGCTGCGCGTCCGTACGTGGTGGCAGCCAATACGGAGTTGGTGGACCGCATTGCCAAGGACGATATGATGCGCGGTTGCACGATTGCCGCCAACGGTTTCTATGGTCCGCAAGGGCGCGTATTGCGCTGCAATATCGCCGTGCCCGACATCAATGAGCGCATCACCGACTTCCGCTATGAAGGGCAACGCATCACCAACTACGAGATGGAAGGAAGTGCGATTGCAGGTCTGAGTCTGCTGATGGGGCACAAAGCCATGACGGTGTGCTGCGTGATTGCACAGCGCAAAGTGGAGGCTGCCAACACGGACTACAAACCGCGTATCAAGGAGTTGGTGCAGACGGTATTGGAACGCTACTAATCAATCACAATCTAATAATCAATGAAAAAAAACATCATTATCCTGTGTGCAGCCCTTGCGGTGCTGAGCGGCTGCCAGAAGAAAGAACAACAAGCAGAATTTAACTATTCCGTGGACAAGTTTTACGATTTGGAAATCCTGCGCTACCAAGTGCCTGATTTCGACTCGCTGAGCCTGCAACAGAAGACATTAGTGTACTATCTGAGCGAGGCTGCATTGCAAGGACGCGACATCCTCTTCGATCAGAACTGCCGCTACAACCTGCGTATCCGCCGTGCCTTGGAGGCTCTGTACACCGGTTATCAGGGCGACAAGAACGGTGAGGACTACAAACTGCTGGAGAAATACCTGAAACGTGTGTGGTTCTCGAACGGTATTCACCACCACTATTCGGAGGACAAGTTCCTGCCCGAATTTACCGAGGAGTGGTTCCGCAAGGCTTGCGCCGATGCGGGTGTGAAGTACGATGAGGAGATTATCCCCGTGATGTTTGACCCGATCGTGATGCCCAAACGCACCAACCAAGCCGCAGGGCAGGATTTGGTGCTGACATCGGCAGGCAACTACTACGAAGGCGTGACGCAAGCAGAGGCTGAGGCTTACTATGCTGCACACAAAGACAACTCGCCCGAGCCGCTGTGGATTGGCTTGAACAGCAAGTTGGTGAAGGAAGACGGTGTGGTGAAAGAGCGGGTATACAAGGTAGGCGGCATGTACGGTGAGGCATTGAGCAAGGTGGTTTACTGGTTAGAGAAAGCGTTGCCTTACGCAGAGACAGAGAAACAGAAACTCGCTATCGAGAAGATGATAGAGTTTAACAAGACCGGCGACCTCAAGACCTTCAACGAATACTGTATCGCGTGGGTGAAAGACTTGCAGAGTCAGGTGGACTACGTGAACGGTTTCACGGAGGTGTACTCCGACCCGCTGGGCATCACCGGTTCGTGGGAGTCAATGGTTAACTTCAAAGACATCGAGGCTACCAAGCGTACGCAAATCATTTCGGCAAACGCACAATGGTTTGAGGACCACTCTACGACAGACAAGAAGTACAAGAAAGAGGAGGTGAAGGGCGTGAGTGCGAAGGTTATCACGGCGGCTATCCTCGGCGGTGACTGCTATCCCGCTACGCCTATCGGAATCAATCTGCCCAACGCTAACTGGATTCGCAAGGAGTATGGTTCCAAGTCGGTGACCATTGACAACCTGATGCACGCTTACAACGAGGCGGCTAAGGGCAACGGTTTCAATGAGGAGTTTATGATTGACGACGCTATTCGCGAGCAATACAACCAGTATGGCGCGATGTGCGGCGACCTGCATACCGACCTGCACGAGTGCGTAGGTCACGGTTCGGGCAAACTGATGCCGGGTATCACCAAAGACGCGCTGAAAGAGCATGCTTCGACCGTTGAAGAGGCGCGTGCCGACCTGTTCGGACTCTACTATATGGCTGACCCGAAAATGGTAGAACTGGGGCTGCTGCCTAACGGCGATGCCTACAAGTGCTACTACTACCAGCAGATGATGAACGGACTGATGACACAGTTGGTTCGCATCGAGCCGGGCAAGAATGTGGAGGAGGCGCACATGCGTAACCGCCAACTGATTGCCCAGTGGGTGCTCCAACACGCAACGAACAACGAGGTGGCTATCGTAGAGCGCGACGGCAAACACTATCTGCAAATCAATGATTATGAGGGTGTACGCCGTCTGTACGGTGAGTTGCTGCGCGAGATTCAGCGTATTACCTCGGAGGGTGACTATGCTGCTGCGGCAGAGATGGTGGAGACCTACGCAGTGAAGGTTGACCAAGACCTGCACCGCGAGATACTGGACCGCTATTCACACCTCAACCTGGCTCCATACAAGGGCTTTGTGAACCCCGTTTACACAGCCGAGTATGACAAAGATGGCAATATCACCAATGTAACGCTCAGTTATACAGAGGGTTATGTAGAGCAACACCTGCGTTATTCACGCGACTACTCGTGGTTGCCAGACGTGAATTGATGGAGGTGGATTTGCCCATATCGAAGTCAATCGCCAACCGTTGGCTGATGCTTCAGGCTATACACGGAGACGGGCTGATGCCCGTCTCCGCTGCTATGCCCGATGATGTGCGGCTGTTGCATGGCGCATTGGGGGCTTTGCAGGAGCGCAGACAGGGCGAAGTACTGACCTTGGACTTGCAGAACTGCGGTACAGCGATGCGTTTCCTGACTGCATATTGTACGCAACTTCCTGATTGTGAGGTGCTACTCACCGGCGTAGAACGTATGCAACAACGCCCGATAGGGCAGTTGGTGGATGCGTTAAGGGTGCTTGGGGCTGAGGTGGAGTATGCGGGAAAAGAGGGCTTTCCGCCACTATGCATACACGGAAAGGCGCTGGATGTTGCAGGCAAGGTGGTGGAGATGCTGCAGCCGCAGTCGTCACAGTTCGTGTCGGCATTGATGATGGTTGGGGTAGAGGTGCGAACAGACAGCACGTCACCTTATATATATATGACGCGGAGGCTGATGACAGAGTACACAATGCGGGCAAAGGATTTTGAAATAGAGCGCGATTGGAGTGCGGCGGCGTTCTGGTACGAGTATGTGGCACTGCACGGGGGCGAGATTACACTGCGCGGACTGAGCATGGACTCATTGCAAGGGGATAGGGCTGTGGTGAAAGTGTTTGAGCAGTTGGGAGTACTATCCTATAACTATCCTATAACCATCCACCTTACAAAACATACGGGTGATTTCACGTTGCCGCGGGCAATTGATGTGGATTTCACCGATATTCCTGACCTATACCCTGCTGTGGCATTGACATGTGAGCGGTTGGGCGTTGTATTGCACGCCTCGGGGACTGCCTGTCTGCGGTGGAAAGAGTCGGACAGATTGGACGCTGTGGCGCACCACCGTACCTGCTCCGACCACCGAATGGCTATGGCACTGATGGCAGCAGGTTACGAAGTGGACGATACAGAGTGTGTAAGCAAGTCTTATCCTCAGTTTATCAGTCAGTTATGCAAGTTACGACCATAGTGCCGCGCCGCGGTATCAATGACGAGGGCAAAGGCAAAAAGTACGCTTTGCACAAACTGATTTCGGCAGCGGATACCGAGTTTGTCTGGTTGCAAGATGATGATATTGTGCCGCCCGTAGCGATGCCCGAGACGGATGCCGACCTGCTGATACTGCCACTCCGTATGGAGTCGGAGCATGAAAAACCGTCCTTATTAGAGCGATTGCAGATAGCGGAATACGCTGCCATTCAGCAACTTACCATGGAGTCTGCCCGACGGGGCAGGGCAGTGATGTGTAGCGGTGCGAATATGATTGTACGGCGTCAGCGTTGGCTGGAGTCATACAAAGACTTGCATTTGGACATCCCCAGTGGAGATGATATGTTTTTGTTGGAGTCATTCAAGCGCAGAGGTCTGCGTATCGAGGTGGCGGATGCGCCACAATATACGGCAGTGGTGCGCCCCGAGACCACGTGGCGTGCCTTTTGGCGGCAGCGAATGCGCTGGGCGGGCAAGGCTCCGCACTATACGGATAGTGATATTATCCGTTGCGGGACGCTGGTGGCAACGGCAAATGTAGCGCAAGTGTTGTGTCCTGTGGTGCTGCTCATCAAGTTTCCTATTGAATACACATTGATAAAAAAGAGAGACCCGAAAGTCTCTCTATTCACTGCTGTGCTGCTGGAGTTGCTATACCCGTGGTATATGCTCGTCTGCCTCGCGGGCGGACTGCTCCGTCGCTCGTGGTAGTGCGCACGGCACCGGTAGCCGATGATTACTCCTGCTCCTCGTCGCCGTTGAACTCAGGCACTGCTGCAGCCTGTTGCTCGGCGTCGTAAGCCTGCTGCACCTGCTCGGTGATGGCACTCTCGTCGTCGGAAACAACCTTCTGACCTTTCTTAATGCCTACGGCTAAGATGCTGAGTACCACAATGATACCTGCCAACGTCCAACTTGCTTTCTCAAGGAAATCTGCCGTCTTGGGTGCACCCATCACTTGGTTGCCACTTGCGAAACCTGCAGCCAAACCGCCGCCTTTGCTGTTCTGAACGAGAACAAGCAGAATCAGCAATATCGCTGCTATCACAATCAGGATTGTAAATAGAATGTACATAATATCTTTGTTTTTAAGTTAATTTCCAGCCAATTAGCCCGCAAAGGTACTATATTTTTTCGGACTACGCAAATTATTTTACCATTTTGCCACCGTGTCGTTGTAAATACTCTCTGCTATCTCGGTAATCATGGTGTTGCAGAGTTCGTCCTGCACATCGTTGAGCATACGCGAAGAGTTGAAAGTCTGGTAGGCGGAGTATGTCTTTTCGAAACTCTCTTCGGGCGCCACGTTGTTGGTGAAACGCACGCGCACGGTGAGCGTGAGTTTGGTTTCGGCGGCATAACTGTCCGCGGAGACTGCCATCGGGGTCAGGGTGTAGCCCGTTATCTCGCCCTCCAACTCAAGGTTTCCTCCGCGCCGGAGTACCTCAAGGCGTGTCTGCCGTTGGTAGATGTCGCGAATGGCATCGCTGAGGTTGTTGCTGAGGGGGGCATATACCAAGGCGGCATTGTTGGGGAAATCCGCCACGGAGATGCTGCGGGTCTTGGAGTAGTCGATGCTGGCACCGTTGAACTTATAACTGATGCTGCACCCGTTCATGGCTATCGTCAGGGCGACTAACAGGCAGGTTTTCAATATGTTGCTCATAACGGGTGCTTACAGGTTGTACTCCTTGATTTTACGATAGAGGGTGCGCTCGGAGATGTGCAACTCAGCGGCTGCCGCCTTGCGGCTGTTTCCGTTGCGCGACAACGCCTGACGAATGCTCTCGCGCTCGATATCCTCCATGGTGACGGGCTTGGGTGCTTGGGCGGGCTGCTCGGCTACCACCTGTACCTCTTCGGGTTGGTGGACGATGCGCGCCGGTGTCTCGGCATGCACCTCCTCTACGGGCTCGAAGTCTGGGTGCGAAACCACCACATCGGTGTTGCGATGGGCAGGCTGCTGGGTGCCGTTGAGGAGTCCGTTGAGTTGCTGGCGCATCTCGGTCATGTCGCGTTTCATGTCGAAAAGCACCTTATACAGTATCTCGCGCTCGTTCATGAAGTTGTCGCCCGATGCCTGCGGGCGCAGGAGTGTGAGCCCGCTCTGCAACTCGTTGGCAGGCAGGTACTTACGCAATGTGTCCGCTGTGATTTCGCGGCTCTGCTCGATGATGCTTATCTGCTCTGCCACGTTCTTGAGTTGGCGTATGTTGCCGTTCCAATAGTAGTTCTTGAGCAGTTGCGTCGCCTCGTCGGTAAGGCGTATGGGCGGCATGCGATACTTGTCGGAGAAGTCCACCACGAACTTGCGGAAGAGTAGGGGAATGTCGTCTTTGCGCTCGCGGAGGGCAGGCACTTTGATTTCGACCGTGTTGAGACGGTAGTAGAGGTCCTCGCGGAAACGCCCCTCGCTGATGGCGCGTTTCATGTCGAGGTTGGTGGCAGCGACTACGCGCACGTTGGTTTTCTGCACCTGACTGGCCCCCATACGGATAAACTCGCCCGTCTCGAGGACACGCAAGAGGCGCACCTGGGTCTGCAAGGGCAGTTCGCCCACTTCGTCGAGGAAGAGCGTGCCGCCGTTGGCTATCTCGAAGTAGCCTTTGCGCTCGGCTTTGGCGTCCGTGAAGGCACCTTTCTCATGTCCGAAAAGTTCGCTGTCGATGGTCCCCTCGGGGATGGCACCGCAGTTCACGGCGAAATACGGACCGTGTTTGCGGGCAGAGTAGGTGTGTATGATTTGCGGGAAGTGCTCCTTGCCGACACCGCTCTCGCCCGTGACGAGGACACTGAGGTCGGTCAGCGCGACCTGTACGGCGATTTCGATGTCGCGATTGAGCAAGGGACTGTTGCCTATAATCCCGAACCGCTGCTTGATGGTCAGTAAGTCTTTCTGTTCCATAGTATGTTGTCTTGTTTAATGGTTTGCGGTCTGCGTCCGAAAGGCACAACCGCAGACTCTGCCAAATTGACAGACAAAGGTACTGCTTTCTTGCGGAATATGCAAATAGTCTGTTGGTTTATCGGTTCTACTCTGCGCCGTACACATGGTGATGAATAGTCTGAACGACATCAGCAAAGTCGCGCTCGGGGCTAAGCCCTGAGGACGACATCAACAGCATCGGGAGTGCATTGCCGTCAGGGCGATAGGCGGGTTGGATGTAGTCGTAGCCCTGCCAGAGGTGCATGCCATTGCGCTGATAGAAAGCGACACGCCGCATACTGAGTTCGCAATCGGGCATCTCCACCTCAAACACGAGCGGTTTGCCGATGTGTGCAAGCACGGCAGAGAGAATCCTGCTGCCATAACCGTGGTTGCGCTGTGCAGGGTCGGTGGCAAAGTGCTCACCATAGCAATAGCGTCCGAAGTCCCAATAGGTAAAGAAACCGACAGACTGCCCGTTATCTTCCGCCAACAGGCAGTGAAACAACGGGTTATGGTCGGTATTGCGGCGTTGCGCATCAAGGTCCCTGCGCTCATCTTCGGGGAAAGCCGCCAGAAACAATTGCTCCACAAAAGGGTATGCACTATCGGCAGTACGGATTTGTCGTAGGTGTATCATTTGGATTGTTCCTTCTCTGTTTGCGTCTGCAAAGGTATCATTATTTATTGGCTTACACAAGCCCGTCCTCAACCCTTGCAGCCCTGCATATCTACCCGTTTGCTTCTGCCTGTTCGTCTGAATAATAGGAAAAAGTACTGTGTTGTACCTGAAAAAGCACTTTTTTCACCGCAATAATTTTGTCGTATTAAAAAAAAGACGTACCTTTGCACGCTTTTTCGGCTACAAATGCGCATTATCCCTTTGTTTATTCGGTAAGTCGCAGATAATAAGCCTGATAAGAAGCGTTGACTGATAATTATAAACTCGCCCACTATGACGGGGCATAAAGCAATAAGGCAATGAAAAGAACGTTTCAACCATCGCAACGTAAAAGACGTAACAAACATGGTTTCCTGCAGAGAATGGCTACCGCCAACGGTCGCCGCGTGCTTGCTGCTCGCCGTGCCAAAGGTCGCAAGAAACTGACTGTAGCTGACGAAGGCCGTCACAAGTATTAATCCGCACGGAAGACCAACCGCTTGGAGATGTAGGCTCCAAGGAACGCTGCAGGGAAAAGAGTGGAAACTCCTTTCCCTTGTTGCGATAATCAATGACAGAAAAAAGCAACCAACAAACACCAACCACAATGGAATCAACGCGATTAGAGAAGATAGAACGCCTCATACAGAAGGACTTGAGCACCCTGTTTCTAACCTATGCACGCGGATTGCGGGGCACACTCATATCGGTGAGCGAGGTACGCATCTCGCCCGACCTGAGCATTGCTCACGTGTATCTGAGCATCTTCCCGCAGGACAAAGAAGTCTCCACCATGGAGCAAATCAAGGCGGACACGGGCAAGATTCGCGGTGAGATGGGCAGCATGGAGCGTCATCAGTTGCGCATCATCCCCGAATTGCATTTTCACCTCGACGAGACCATTGACAAGATGGAGCGGATAGACCAACTGTTGAAAGGCGACAAGCAGTAGTTAACCATCAATATCGCTGTAGAACATATTATTGCGTGGCGGTACCTCTTCTCCAAGAAGGGGCACAATGCCATCAATATCGTGTCGGGCGTGAGCGCGGCGGCTGTGGGTGTGGTCACGGCAGCCATGGTATGCGTGATGAGCGTGATGAACGGCTTCGGCACGATGGTGGAGCAACTCTTCTCGCAATTCGACCCCGACATCCGCATAGAAGCCGCCACCGGCAAGTCATTCCGCCTCAGCGAAGAGACACAGGCAGCCTTGATGCAACTGCCTTCGGTGGCAATGCTCAGCCAGAGCGTGGAAGAGACCGCCTTGGTCTATTTCGACGACAAGCAGATGCCCGTCCAACTGCGCGGCGTGGACACGGCTTTCGCGCAACTGACCCACATCGACAGCATCATCACCGACGGCAAGTACATGGTCTTCGACGGCGCTTTCGAGCGTGCGGTACTGGGGCAAGGGCTGGCTTGGCAACTCGGCATAGGGGCGCATTTCGTACAAGCCATACACGTGTATGCCCCCAAGCGCACGGGGCGGGTGAATATGTTGCGCCCCGACGAGAGTTTCAATCACGAGACATGTTTCATCGCAGGCACCTTTGCCGTCCAGCAGACGCAGTACGACGATGCGCTGATGCTGGTGTCTGTCCCACTCGCACGCCGACTGCTGGACTTCGGCAACGACGAGGTGTCGGCATTGTTGGTC
>SAMEA104315424__coassemble_967_pt1 | contig 15311 bp, 16 predicted proteins | sample SAMEA104315424__metabat2_low_PE_013 | metagenome-assembled genome bin SAMEA104315424 (sample SAMEA104315424) | gut metagenome | biome: Monkey gut; feature: monkey-associated habitat; material: faeces | place: China | collected 2013 | reverse complement strand
CCTTTTTTGTATAAAAATCGCACCTCCCATGCAAGATTTCGAGCACAACTGGATTTACAGGGTAGTTAATCATCATGTTCAACCAACAAACTGACAATGAGTATGAAAAAGAACGAAAATCTGACTCTAACCCGCTTTTTCTACGCGGCGTACGCGCTTGCGGGCATCACCATCCTGAGCCTTTTGCTCCTGTTCCTGCCGGCGTGCAGCAACAACCGCGAGCCCGACCTCAACTACCCGACCGCCCTCGTCACCGCCTGCACGCAGGGCGACAGCCTGTTCATCCTCCAGTTGGACGACAGCACCACGCTCTACCCCACCAACATCACGCGCTCACCCTTCGGCAGGGAGGTACGCGCACTCGTCAACTATTCCGAAACGGACATCGCCAACCACGTGTATATCAACTGGATAGACAGCATCCGAACCAAGAACCCCGTGCCTACCATGGGCGCGCAGAACGACTCCCTCTATGGCACCGACCCGATAGAGATTGTACGCGACTGGGTCACGATTGCCGAGGATGGTTACCTCACCTTGCGTGTGCGCACGCTCTGGGGCGGAACGGGTAAGAAGCACAATATCAACCTCTTAACGGGTACCAACCCTGACAATCCTTACGAGTTGGAGTTGCGCCACGATGCCCTTGGCGACATCTGCGGCACCATGGGTGATGCTCTCATCGCTTTCAACCTGAACGCTATGTGTCCTTCTGCTAATCCCATCAAGATGACCCTCAAATGGCAGTCTTTCAGCGGCGAGAAATCCGTCGAGTTTGACCTGCGCCCTAGTTCACGCCGACCGTTTTTTCTAAATGAAATTCCCGAAATGACCTCTCGCGTGGACTAATTCCTTATGTTTCCCCCGCGTTTTTCCCGCGCTGTTAACTACGGTTGATATACGGTACATACACGGTAGATATACGGTTGATACACGGTAGATATTGCTGTTCTTCTCGGACGTTTACAAAGGGTTGGCACCAACCTCCCGCCGGGGACGCGGACGCCTCGTCCGCGGTAATTGGGTGTGGAGACGATACGTCCCGCATCGTCAAAGAGTAACTTTTAGACTACTTGTCGGTAAGACAGACTGACAATACAGATGGACGAACAAGAGTTGGTAAAGCGTTTGCAACGTGGCGATGCTGCGGCACCGCACCTGCTCTATACCCGCTACGTGCGCTATCTCACGGCGGTCTGCGCGCGCTACATCACCAACGACGAGGACGTGCGCGACATTCTGCAAGACAGTTTCCTCCGCATTTTCTCGTCATTCCCGACTTTTGTCTATCGCGGCGAGGGCTCTCTCCGAGCGTGGCTCACGCGCATCGTGGTGAACGAGGCGCTCAAATGGCTGCGCGACAGCCACATCTGCTGGCAGGACATCGACGGCATCAACGATATCCCCGACGATGAACCCGACACCACGGGCGTACCTACCGAACTGATATACAGACTGATACGCGCTCTCCCAGACGGCTATCGCACAGTCTTCAACTTGTACGTCATCGAGGGCAAGAGTCACAAAGAGATTGCCGACCTGCTGCATATCACAGAGAGCACCTCGGCTTCCCAACTGCATCGTGCCAAGGCGCTCTTGGCTAAATGGATAAAACAGCACCCCGCAAACAACGCTTTATGAAAGAAAATTGGCTGAATGACATACACGACCGCATGTCGGACTTTGAGACGGACGAACCCGTCGGCTTGTGGCAACAGATAGAATCGCAGATGCCCAAAAAGGAAAAACGGCGCGTCCCCTTCCTCGTGTGGTGGAGCGGGCACGGCTATGCGGCAGCCGTGGCATTGTTGGTCGTTGCCCTCGGCGGAGCGGGCATCTGGCTCACCCGAACCACTGCGCCCACGCAGGTGGCACTCCCCGAACCTCAAGAGACGGTTATTGCTGATAATCAAGAATATACACAACAAACCATGCCCATATATGAGGAAATACTTCCCCAACCCGCACCCCGTCGGAACATAGCGCAAGCCACACCTCTCCCCCAACCACAACCCGACGAACCCGCACTCTCGGAAGACCATCAAGAGCCCCCCACCACACCCGTCTCGGAGCCCTCCACGCCCCGCCCGACGGAGAAAAAAGACCTTCCCGCAACTCTTCCCGAGATACCGTTGGAGGAGCAGCCTGCCTCCCTCGAATCGCACGACCGTTGGCGTGGCAGCCTTGCGCTTTCCGCGTATGGTGCAGGTGGACTCCGTAGCACAACCACCGCCACCTTTCAGCCTAACCCCAAGGCACTTAGTGCGTCAGCCAATGGAGTCGCTTGGGCGGATGCCCCCATGCTCGGCGTCATGTTGCTGAATAGCGGCAAGCCCACACAGCGCACCCTGACGCACCATATCCCCATCCGTGCGGGCGTGAATGTCGCGTACCAACTCCACCCGCGCGTGAGCCTTGAGACGGGCGTGGCGTATGCCTGCCTGTTGGCGGACGGACAGGAAGGCACCGCCGACAACTACATCGCCACACGGCAGACCTTGCACTACGTAGGGCTTCCCCTCAGCCTCAGGTGCAATATCTATACGTGGCGGCAACTTGACATTTATGCATCCCTCGGGGGCTTGGCTGAGAAGTGCGTCAGCGGCTACACCACGACGGAGTATGTGTTGAGCAAACAGACACAACATACTGAAACAGAGCGCATTTCCGACAAACCTTGGCAGTTCTCTGTCAACCTCTCAGCGGGCATCCAGTACAACTTCGCCCGCTGGGCGGGACTTTATCTTGAGCCGGGTGCCGCTTACTATTTCGATGACCGTTCCACCCTGCAGACTATCCACAAGCAACGCCCCTTCAACTTCAACCTCAACCTCGGCATCCGCTTCTCCATTCCCAAAACATCCATATAAAAACGCTATATGCACTTTTTTCCCATTTTTCCTGTAGTTTTTCGGGGGGTATATGCGTCTAATGAGGTGAATTTAATCAACTACTCGTTAACAACGAACCAATTGAATCCGACGGATGGAACTGACAAAAGAACAACAATTTGCCCAACTTGTCCGGGAGCAGAAGAGCAATATCTATAGTATTTGCTACATGTTCGCCGAGGACAAAGACGAGGTCGCCGACCTCTTCCAAGACATTCTTATTCGCCTCTGGCAGGGCTACGACGCCTTTCGCGGGGAGAGCAACATCGCCACGTGGATATACCGCGTCAGCATGAACACATGTATCTCGGCCGACCGCAAGAAGACGGCGCGCAACAAGCGCATTGTCCTCAGTATGGACATCGACCTCTACGCCGACGAGGACGAAGACACCCTGCAGGTCAAGGCACTCTACAGCCGTATCCACCGCCTCGGATTGGTGGACCGTGCCATAGTCATGCTCTGGCTCGAGAACATGAGTTACGAAGAGATTGGGCAAATCATCGGCATCAGTGCCAAGAACGTCTCCGTCAAACTGGTTCGCATCAAAGAGCAGTTGAAGAAAGGCTGACCGCAACATCCGCAAAGGCGGAGACACACGTCAGCAACAAGTTAAACCCCTTAATCCCAACAACAATGGACGAACTACAAGAAATGCAGGCGCAGATGGCGCTACTCAAAGACAAACTCAATAAAGAGGAAATCGTAAACGACCAACTCCTTCGCGAAGTCACCCGCCAGCGCGTACGGCGGCTTAATCGAAACGTATGGCAGGAAGGTATTTGTGTATTGTTTGTCATCTCCTTTGGCAACTATGCTTTTCACCAATTAGGTTGCTCATGGTGGTTTATCGGTGCCACCACCGTGATGATGCTTGTGTGCCTGCTTGCCACCGTCATTCCGCACCGCCGCGTACAGGAGAACGAAATCATGCAGGGCGACTTGCTCACCGTAGCAAAGCAAGTGCGCCGTCTCCGTCAGATATACAAAGATTGGATGAGAATAGGTATTCCTATGGTCTCGGTATGGTTTGTTTGGTTTCTTGTTGAGTTATATTTCCGGCACACCGACAATCTGTATATCTTTGTCTTCACGGCAGTCGGCGCACTTGCAGGCGGTACGGTAGGTGGCATCATTGGTGGCCGCATGCACAAGAAGTTCGTCCGCGAAATGGACGATATAATCAACCAAATAGAGAAGCAATAGTAGCCCGACGATATTATAAAATATCCTTTACTTTGCTAAGGCTCGGCACAATGTATGTGGCGGATTCGCCGGCGGGAAGGGGAGTAGTGGCGGGACGTATCCAGAGTTGGTCGATATGGGCACGCTGGGCACCCTGTATGTCCGAGTACCAGGAGTCGCCAACCATAACAGCCTCGTCGGCACGGATACCGTTACGCTCCAAGGCGACTTCGTAGATGCGCGGGTTGGGCTTCTGGCAACCCACCTCTTCGCTCAAGACAATGTGGGTGAAGAGATGCTGTAAACCACTGCGGGCAATCTTCTCGTATTGCACTTCGACAAAGCCATTGCTGACGATGGTCAGCGGATAGCGGGCGGCAAGGTATCGCACCATCTCCTCGGCATCGGGGAGAAGGGCGAAGTGCTGTGTGGTGAGGACAAGGAAGTCGTCACTCATGCGGCGGGCAAGGTCCTGCAACGGGCGGGACTGCATGAGCGCAGGGCTGCCGCCAAGCCCCTGCACAAGTGGCCAGAGGAAACGGTCGATGCGCAGGAAGTCTTTGGCAACTTCGTCCTCACCATAGCGGTGCCAGAGTTCAATGTTGTGGGGATGGTAGAGGGAGAAAAAGTCATCGAATGAGGCAAAGAACTCGGAGAGATGGTACTTGGTGTACATCTCTTGCAAGGAGGTTTGGGCGGCTTGTGCAAAGTCACCTATCGTGTCATCCCAATCTAAAAAGACTGCCTTATACATGGAATTAAAAATTAAAAATGAAGAATTAAGAATTGCAACTAACGGATGAGCCTAATGAAGAATTAAGAATTAAAAATGAAGAATTGCACCCTTCGCCTGCCAAAACCGAAGAAGAGTCTATTTGGTGTACACGCCCTTTTGTAAGCGTTTCTTTGAGGTGATGAGGATACTGCTCAAAATACGGCACAACTCCTCAATATCAGCCAATAAACTGGTACACATAGTCTCATCAATATACCCAGCCCCGCCCAATAACCGTATCCAATAGCGTGACTCCCGTGCTTCCTTGTACGATATGCTTACCTTGGCTATAAAGTCCGTGGACGATTGTGCTCCCTGTGCCTCCTCTGCATTAGCACCTATGGATGTGGCAGCACGCAACAATTGCCGACTGATGTCGTGCTCTTTGTACGGGGCATCATATAGAAGGTATTTCCGCAACTTCATAGCGCGTAATGCAAACGCAAAACTCTTCTCCAATAGCAGATTGCTTGTTGTTGATATTACCTCTATGTCACTTCTTTGCCCATCCATATCATGCCATTCTTAACTCTTAATTTTTCATTTTTAATTGTTCAGAACAGCAGTTGCTGTTCTGACATCGGGGTTTTGCCGAGGTGACGGTAGGCAAGTTCGGTGGTTTCGCGACCACGAGGAGTACGTTTGATGAAGCCTTCCTTAATGAGATAGGGCTCATAGACATCCTCAATGGTACCCGGGTCTTCACCCATCGCCGTGGCAATGGTATTCAAGCCGACAGGTCCGCCACGGAACTTGTCGATGATAGTATTGAGGAGTTTGTTGTCTATCTCATCGAGTCCGAAAGTATCGATATTGAGTGCCTCGAGGGCATACTGGGCGATGCCGAGGTCTATGCTGCCGTTGCCCTTGACCTGCGCGAAGTCCCGCACACGGCGCAAGAGCGCATTGGCAATACGCGGCGTACCACGACTGCGACGTGCAATCTCGCCTGCGGCATGGCTGTCGATGGCTATGCCGAGGAGCCTCGCACTGCGTGTTACGATACCTGCAAGGATGTCGGCATCGTAGTACTCAAGGTGGCAGTTGATACCGAAACGGGCACGCAACGGGCTGGTCAGCAGTCCGCTACGGGTGGTGGCACCAATGAGCGTGAAATGGTTGAGGTCAATCTGAATGGTGCGTGCAGACGGCCCTTTGTCTATCATAATATCAATACGATAGTCCTCCATGGCAGAGTACAGGTACTCCTCGACAATGGGGGAGAGACGGTGAATCTCGTCGATAAAAAGGACATCATTCTCATCGAGCGAGGTGAGCAGTCCCGCGAGGTCACCGGGTTTGTCGAGCACAGGTCCTGAAGTGATTTTGAAACCTACGCCCAACTCGTTGGCAATGATGTTGCTGAGGGTGGTCTTGCCCAGTCCCGGAGGTCCGAAAAGGAGTACGTGGTCCAGGCTTTCGTGACGAAGACGTGCCGCCTCCACAAAGATACGGAGATTGCTGACAATCTTGGACTGCCCCGCAAAATCAGCAAAACGGAGCGGGCGGAGTGCGTTGTCCTGCTCCTTTTCGGTCATCTGCTCACGTATATCGAAATCGTTGTCTGTCATTTAGTTACGTCTCTGAATAGTTCTTCCAATTGTTTGACTCCGCCGATGTCCGCCATGGGGCGGTCGGCACGTATGCAGCCGTGGTCGATGATGATGACGCGACTGCACATCTCGGCTACCTCTTGGAGTATGTGTGTGGAGAGTATGACCATACGGTTGGTTCCGACAGAGCGGATAAGCGCCCGTATATCCTCCAACTGATTGGGGTCGAGGCCTGTGGTAGGCTCATCGAGAATCAACAGTTCGGGGTCGCCGATGAGTGCCTGCGCCAGCCCGACACGCTGTTTGTAGCCCTTGGAGAGTTCGCCGATGCGTTTGTTCGCCTCGGGGGTGAGTCCGACGCGGGTGATGAGTTGCTCCACGCAGTCCATTCGGGCTTTTCCGCGCAGGGCAGGCAGACGCAGGCGCACGAAGAACAGAAGGTACTCGCGCACGTACATCTCATCGTAGAGCGGGTTCTGCTCGGGCAAGTAGCCGATAGTGGCAGGGACTGCGAGAAGGGAGGAGGCAGTCGGCGCAGCAGCAAGACGGGACTTGCCCGGGCGGTCGGCATCCCATACGCCCACGAGGATTTTCATCAGCGTGGACTTGCCCGCACCGTTGGGTCCCAACAGCCCAACGACCTCACCATCGCTGATAGTGAGACTGACATCGGATAGTACATGCTGCTTGCCGATGTGCTTATTGAGATGTTGTACCTGTACTGCCATAATCGCCTGCCGCAAAATCCCTGCAAAGATACTGCTTTTTCTCAGGTTATGCAATAGGGCATGTTCAGTAAGCACGAGCGTCACTCCCTATCCCTCGATTGTAAATAGTTATAAATGCCTGCTGTCAGCGAGAGGATAGTAGGAGGATAGTAGGAGGATAGCAAGTGGATGAAACGCCCCGAAACCTCCATTTGTTAAGTTAGTATAACGCCTTTCTTGCCCTGTTCTGGTGCCTTACCATTGCCATTAGTTGTTAGAGTGGATTTTTTTGCGTACCTTTGTACCCCGTAAGAGAATGGAAATAAGTATTTAGACTATGTATTTTGACGAATTAGCACTATCAGACGAGGTCTTGGACGCATTGTGGGACATGCACTTCGACACGTGTACCCCTGTGCAGGAGAAGACCATACCCGTGATATTGGAAGGCAGAGATGTCATTTCCTGCGCCCAGACGGGCACGGGAAAGACGGCGGCATATATCCTGCCGCTGCTCACCAATCTTGCCTATGACGACCACAACCCCGACAAACTGAATGCCATCATTATGGCACCTACGCGCGAACTGGCGCAGCAGATTGACCAGCAGATGGAGGGATTCGGTTTCTACGTCCCGTTCTCGTCAGTGGCTATCTATGGCGGCAACGACGGCGGTGCATGGGGTACACAGGTCACAGGTTTGCAGAAAGGAGCGGACATCGTGATTGCCACCCCGGGACGGCTGTTGAGCCAGATGAACATCTACGACATCGACTTCTCGGGTGTGAAGTATTTTATCCTTGACGAGGCGGACCGTATGCTTGATATGGGCTTCTACGACGACATTATGACTATTGTCAACCGCCTGCCCAAAGAGCGGCAGACCATTATGTTCTCGGCTACCATGCCCGACAAGATAAGGCAGATGGCACGTGCCATTATGCACAATCCCGTAGAGGTGAAAATAGCCGTATCGCGTCCGCCCGAGACAATACACCAGATGGCAGTGCAACTCTATGAGGCACAGAAGACTGCCATGGTGCAGCACCTGTTGGCAGGCAAAGACTTGAAGAAGGTCATTCTCTTTGTCAGCAAGAAGCAGAAAGTGCGGGACCTTACGCGGGCACTGCGTGCCAAGCATATTGATGCCCGCGCCATGTACTCTGACTTGGAGCAGAAGGAGCGGGACGATGTCATGCTTGATTTCCGTAACGGCAAAGTGGATGTCCTGGTGGCAACCGACATCATATCCCGCGGTATTGATGTGGACGATATACCGTTGGTTATCAACTATGATGTGCCCCGCGATGCGGAAGACTATGTACACCGTATCGGGCGCACGGCGCGTGCGGAGAACAAAGGCGAGGCTATCACTTTAGTAAGCCCCGAGGACAAGCATCATTTCCGGAAGATAGAGCAGTTCCTCAAGAAGAATATCGAGCGTATCCCGCTACCCGCTGCCCTCGGAGAGGCTCCGGACGGTGCCGCTTATGCTGCATCTAACCCGAACCGCCGCCGTCCTTCTTTCCACCGTAAAGGTACCACCCGCAAAAGACAGTCATAATATATACGCAAAATTACGCATAGTATGGAGAAGAAAATCCTATTGCTAATCGTTGTTCTGGCAATGTGTATTGTGCCGCTCTCGGCACAGGTGCCCTCTGTTGTGGAAGATACCGTGAAAGGCTCTCCCTCGTTGTTGGAGAAGGTGGAGAACTGGTATTCCGACAATATGAACTACGGTAGCATCACCATTTTGATGACTATCGAGTCCTCGTTCATTCCTTTCCCCAGTGAAGTCGTTATCCCTCCCGCAGCATACGTGGCGGACAACGAAGGCAGCAGCCTGCACGTTACAGACAGTTATCCTGTCAATGTCCTGTTGGTAGTGCTGTTCGGTACTATCGGTGCCATATTGGGTGCGATAATCAACTATCTGCTCTCCATGTGGCTTGGGCGACCCATAATATATGCTTTTGCCGACAGCCGCGTAGGGCATGTGCTACTATTGTCTTCCGACAAGATTCGCAAGGCGGAGGACTACTTCAACGACCACGGCAAAGTCTCTACCTTTGTCGGTCGCCTTATCCCGGGCATACGCCAACTGATTAGTATCCCTGCGGGATTGGCAAAGATGCACTTCGGTTGGTTCTTGCTATATACATTCTTGGGAGCCTTTCTGTGGAACTCGGTCTTGGCTCTCCTTGGCTATATCGCCCACGGACAGATGGACCTTATTCACCAATACAGTCACGAACTCAGTATTGCCATATTGGTATTGTCAGGCATTGTTATTGCCTACTTCATAGTTCGTGCTGTCGTTAAGCGCTGCAGGAAACATTAAGTGCACAGCACGGCGAAAGGACACGTATCGCAAGAACGTGTATCACTTGTAGGTTGGAAAGACAGAGAGGGGTCGAAGATTTCCTGGATAAGTTGCCGTAAGGCTTCGATGAAATCAGGCTCGACATCGCTGAAGGTGAGGGAGAGTTCACCTTTTTTGTGTATAGCGGTTTCCGTATTCTCCGCGTCAGCCATGCGGCGGACAGGGTAGATGTGCGGGGAGGTGCCGCTGTTGCCTGTGAGCCAGCAATAAAGGAGTGTCTGGAGGACTTGCGACTTGTTGCGCTTGCGGTCGAAGACCTGTGCCATATCGTGGAACTCAAGGTCGGCATGCCCCGTCTTGTAATCAATGACACGGGTGGTGCCTTGCCGCTCGTCGATGCGGTCAATCTTGCCATAGAAACGCACATCGCCCACGTCGGGGACCTGCAGGGTGCGGGTATAGGACTGCTCGGCCGACACATAGCGGAGCGGGACCTGCGTGAGGTCGAAGTCCAAGATATTGCGGACGTAACTGCGCACCACCTGTTCGGCAAGGATATCCCCTTGGAGCGCGTCGCGAAGTCCGTCGTTACCCGTGTTGGCGGCAAAGGCTGTGCGCAGGGTTTCGATAACGGAAGCGGTCAGCGGTTTGCCCTCATAGGGCTGGTAGAGGTGCTGGATGCTGTCGTGAAGGACACTGCCAAGAGTGGTGTCGGCTACGGAAACGTCTTCGTCCTGCTCGGGTTCGTGTATGCCAAGTACGTGGCGATAGTAGAACTGCTTAGGGCAACGGAGATACTGGTTCAACGCCGAAGGCGAGATACCCTTGCGGGCATAGTCATGCAGGGCTTGGAGTACCTCGTCCGTCTTGGGTGCTTCCGCTCGGCTGTTGGCGGCGGGGGTGTTCATAGGGCTGATGACAGTCTCGTGCTCAATGGGTACGTGGTATTGCCATTGGAGTTGGTAAAAATAGCGCGAGACTTCGCCGGAGTGCTGCTCGTCCGCCGTGGAGTTGGTGATAAACCACACGCGCTTGGCATAGGAGAGCATGCGATAGAAATTGTAGGCAAAGATAGCGTCCTGCCTTTCGGGTGTGGGTAGTCCGAATCCCTTTCTGAGAACATAAGGCACAAAACTGTTGCCGCGTGTGCGACCCGGATAGAGGTCGTCGTTGAAGCCCGTGATAATGAGGTTGTCAAAGTCCAAAGCGCGTGTCTCGAGCACACCCATCACCTGCAGTCCGTTGAGCGGTTCGCCCACGTAGGGGATAGACGCTTCCATGGTGAGCATGCGGAGTACCTGCTGCGCCGCCTCGACAGAGAAAGGCACATCGGGGTAGCGGGTAAGGACAGCGGTCATCCTGTCCAAGACTTTGAGCAGTTGATAGACACCTTCGGCGTTCTCGTCGGTCCGCATAGAGGTCAGCAAACCACGCATTTGTGCGATGTAATCGGATGCCGATGCGGGCATGGGGGAAAGGAACTGCTCGGGGTACGCCACGGGCATGTAGAGGGAGGTGGCGCGGAGGGGGTAGCCCATGGTGACGTTGATTTTCTCCACTTGGGGCGGGAAACAACCGAGAAGGGGTATGAGCAGTTGTTCGTCGGGCAGGACAACGGCAGTGCGGGTGAAGTCGATGTTACGGGCATCGGTATAGAGGTCGCGGAGGATATGGTGCACTTCGTGCGCCTCACCAATGGTGGAGGGTACGGAGATGAGCCGACATTCGGGTTCTTGCGTATTGCCGGACGCAGGCAAGGTATAGCGCGACCGGAAGAGACGCCGGTTGTCCTCCATGAAGAGGGATGCGCGATTGTCGGGGTCACGCAGGCGAGCGTTCTCGTAATCGAAATAGAAGTCCGCCCGTCCGAGTGCCTGCAGGTGAAGCATGAGTTGCCGCTCGGACTCGGTGAGGGCATTGAATCCGACAAAGACGTAATGCGGACGAAGCCGCTGTGTATCAATGGAACCGAAGTGCTCTATCACCTCGCGATGGAGCAATCCGTCGTATGCCAGCCCGTCCGCCAAGAGGGTGTGCCGCAAGTCGGAATAGAGGGGGTAGAGCAACTGCCACGTGCGGAGAAAGTGGGGGTGCATGGTGCTGTCGGGATGGTGCGCTTCGGAGGACAGGAACTCGCCCCAGAACCGCCGAATGGCATCGCGCTGGTTGTCGGTGAGGTAGCGGAAACGGTCGTCTATGTCGTGCAAATCGCGTACGGCATAGAAAAGGGCTTCCACGTTTGGGATGAGGTGGTTGTCTATCTCGGAGAAGTCGGAGAGCATCATCTTGCCCCAATAGAGGAACTGCTCGATGGGCTCGGCATCAGGGCGTTGGCGGCGGTAGAGGTCGTAGAGACGTACAAGAAGGGTGAGTTGGTCGGCGATACGCAGGTCTGTGAGTTGGGCAAAGCACTCGTTGATGGTCAGTACCTCGGGCGAGAAAACAGGCTTGTCGAGTGCTTGGGAGAGGTATTTGCGGAAGAAAAGCCCCGCGCGATGGTTGGGGAAGACAAAGGTGTATTGCGGCAGTTCGGAGCCGACTTCGCGGGCAAAGGTCTGAGCAAGACGGGACAAGTAGGAAGACATGGAGGTATGTACGATTTACAAATTTACGATGTACGATTTATTCGGGTATCGGGGGAGATTTAGAGATTTTGGTAGATGTGCCAATAGAGGTCGCGCAGGTGGTCTTTGTCGTTGATGATAGCACGCAATCGGTTGAGCCCCTGCACGTTACGTTCGCTGTTGAGCCACAGGCGGAGATAACCTCCTTCGGCGTACTTGTCCAGCATGTGGGCATAGGCACGCTCGAAATGCCACTCGAAATCGGCGGCGGGATTCTGCTTCATGCCGTATTGGAGTGTGCGGCGGAGAATGGTCTCGGGGTCAATCTGCCTGTCAGCCTCCGCCACGATAGCCCCGTAGATGGTGCGGGGCGGGCGTTTGGCACTCGCACGATGGTCCTCGACGGCATCGCGCATGGTGAGGAGTTGCTCCCCAGAGAACCATTGGCGGAGGTTGGGGTCTGCCATCAGGATTTCGCCCGAATGGATATGGTGGAACTCGCGGTTAACGGACAAGCCGAGGTCGTGGTAGGCGGCAATGGTGTACGCCATATCTTCGTCGGCATGGTGTTCGTGCGCCAGTTTGACACTCTCGGCAATGACGCTCTCCGCGTGGTCACGCTGATGTCCGCGGTCGAAGGCGTCGTAGCGCGGGAGGATGGTTTGGGTGATGTACTCGTGCAGGGTCATAAAGGGTTGAGATACGTGCTGAATATTATGCCCGCAAAAGTAAGAAAATTTTTGGAAAGTCAGGGTATCGGTTGCTTATCCACTCGATATTGTCGGCTTAATCACATACTAATCACATACTAATCACATACTAATGTCATACTCTTGACCCGATGAAGTCACGAGGATGAAAGGGGAGAATACGGATTAGTTTTCGGGGTGGGTGTAGATGTCCTGGATAACTTGTGCGGCGAGGGTGAAGCCGAAGATGGCAGTGATGTGGGCAACGGTGCCGTTGATTTGGGCTTTGGAGGTGCACCACTCGTGGTTGATTAACTCGGTTTTGCCCAGTGAGGCGGCGGTGCCTTCGGTTTGCTGCAACTCTTTCAGACGGGCTTCCGACACTTTGGGGCACATGCAATGTTCCGTGCCGCAGAAGTGGTTGACCCCGCGATTGGTGAGAAGTTCGTCGCTATAGACACAGCGGAAACGGCGTGCGGGGAACTGCTTGTCGCGTTTGAAACGCTGGCGCAGGGCACGTGCCAGGGGGTCGCCCGTCACCTTCCAGAACTCCGCCACGTGTATGCGCGTGGGGTCCATCTTGAGCGCCGCGCCCATGGACGAGAAAAGTGTGACACCCTTGAGGCGCGTGGCGGTGAGGATAAGGTCCGCTTTGTCCTTGAGCGAATCGATGGCATCGATGATGTAGTCGTATTGCCCGAGGTGATACTCGTCGCGCGTTTCGGCGGAGTAGATGCCCTGTATGGCGGTGATGTCGGCGTTGGGGTTGATGTCCAAGAGCCGCTCGCGCAAGACATCGGTTTTGACACGTCCGATGGTCTTGGTGGTTGCCATGAGTTGGCGGTTGACATTGGTGATGCAGACACGGTCGGAGTCCACAATGGTCAGCCGGGTGATGCCCGAGCGAATGAGGGATTCGGCGCACCACGAGCCTACACCCCCCACTCCGAAGATGATGACCCGTTTGGCGGCAATGCGCTCCATGACATCTGCCCCCATGAGCAGTTCGCTACGTCGCAGTATGGCTTTGTCTATGTGTCCCATGTGAATTGTTGCGTTGATAGAACAGGCAAAGGTACTACAATTTTCGCTTTCCGCCAAATTTCGGGTTGGGCAGCCACAACAAAACAAGGGCAGACAAACATATAATTACCCACGAATTAACCATTAATTCATTTACGATTGACGAATTTACGATGTACGATTTGACCAAAATAACAGAAACCAAAACATTCGAAACAAAACAAAACCGAGACGCGGACAACATGTCCGCGTGTGAAAAGACTGAATTATGATGCGGTTGTCTTGAAATTTCGGCTTTTGGGTTGCGTAAACCGATACTTTTCAGTAACTTTGCAGACTAAATTGTTGCGAATGAGATTGTTTGTTTCACACCGAGAAGCCGTGTTGCGCCTTGTGGCGTGTGCGTGGCTGTGTGTATGTATGTGCGTTTGCGTGCGCGGCGAGGTGGTGGTATTGCGGTCGGGACAGACGATTCGTGGCGAAGTGGTGGTGCAGAATGAAGAGGTGGTTGTGGTGCGTACGGAGAGTGGTGCGCGCTACCAATACCCCGCAGCAGAGGTGGCGGCGGTGAGAGAAGAGCAGGAAGAGACGGAGCAGCCGGCGGATAGTGCAGAGATACGTGTGTCGGCGGGTTCGATGAAGCGTGTGGCTATCCATGCGGGTGTGGCAGGAGGTGCAGCCCATCTGCCCGTAGCGGGGTGGGGCGGCTATACGAGTGCAGACCTGTTGGTAGGGTCGCACAACCTGATGAACCGCCGAGTGTTCGTGGGAGGCGGTGTGGGTGTGCACGCTGTTTTTATAGGGGATGAGCGTTATGCCTTTTTGCCCATTCAGGCGGCAGTGCATATTCCGTGGTCGGATGGCCGTCATGCACCCGTGATGGGAATGGCGTTGGGATACGGAATCGCCGTTAGCGGTGACGCAAAAGGCGGTATCTATACGGGGGTAGATGTGGGGTGGAAATACTGCTTCAGCGACAAGGCAAGCCTGTCGGTGTGCGCCAATATGCAGTGGCAACAGTTGTCGGTGCGCGTGACGGAGACCGTGGACGGCAATGCGTACAGCCACTATATAGGTACGAATATGCTGATGATAGGTGCGAAAATAGGTGCGCAGTTTTGACAAATATGGATTCGCAGAAGAAATACCGCAAGGCACAACAGAAACGCACCCGCCGTGTGAGCATCATGCTTAACGACAGCGAGATGCGTGCGCTGGAGAAATACTGCGAACGCTATACGGTCAGCAACCGTTCACGCCTCATTCGCGAGACGCTGATGCGCGAGATACTGAAGCGGTTTGACAGGGATAATCCGACGCTGTTTGACTGAAACAGCGGGGAGTCAGCGCTTGAACTTGACAATACAATCAATGCAAATGGGCTGTCGGGTGGCTTCTTCGACAAAGACATTGGCAGGATGCATATCTTCCAAGCAAAGGCGATGGGAGATATAGTTGACGTTGGATGTGCTATCACAACGGCAAAAGCCTTTCTTCGAGACCATAGTATCTATTTCGTCCTGCGTGGCAAGCCGCATACAGACGATGTACGGTTGCGTGAGAATGACACGAAACAATCCGTCAGCATCACGGGTGAA
>SAMEA104315424__coassemble_942_pt1 | contig 15677 bp, 16 predicted proteins | sample SAMEA104315424__metabat2_low_PE_013 | metagenome-assembled genome bin SAMEA104315424 (sample SAMEA104315424) | gut metagenome | biome: Monkey gut; feature: monkey-associated habitat; material: faeces | place: China | collected 2013 | reverse complement strand
GAGGTTGTCGCATGGTACTTGTACGTGGATATTGTAGTTGTAGAAACTGCCATTTCTCCAGCCGTCTTGCACTTGTGCTACTGGTGGTTCGATAGCATAGCAAACGATGCGTTTGAGTTTCTTGGCATCATAGAATGCACTGTGGGCAATAGTCTTCACGCCACTGCCTAATTGCAGGTATGTGATACCGCTACAACCCACAAAATGGTTGTCAATATCCGTAATTCCGTTACCAATAATAAGAGTATCTACTCCTGTGCAGTCTGCGAAAGCCTCATATCCAATGGTGATAACACTATGTGGGATGTTGAGTTTTTTTAGTTCTATGCATTCTGCAAAAGCATATGCACCTATCTTTACCGAACCCGCATTTGTATTAGGTAGCCAAATTGAGGTTATCGGACACTTGTAAAATGCACAATCACCAATTTCCTGCAGGCTATTGGGTAGTTTCACGGACCGTAACCCTGCATATTTAGGGAAAACAAAAGGCTTGATTTTAGTCACTCCTTCGGGGATGATGATATCTGTTACATACACATTGTTGATGAATAGACTATCCACGGTATTCTCTAATGGATTAGCGCCTTTCGTATCGGAATTATAAAATGTAGTATCCGGCTTATATTCAAAATCGATATTTACCCAGTCTGCCAAATCACCTTGGTAGTATACTGTCTTTAGCAAATTGCACCCCCTAAAAGCATTTTCTCCGACACTCGTTACACTCTTAGGAATAGTTATTGACGTAAGACTTGTGCAATTTTGGAAGGCATTACCTCCAATGCTCATTACACGATATGTAGAATCTCCATAAATTACGGTTTCCGGAATTGTAACAGATGTAAGTCCCTCATAACCATATGAGTAATTATCCGGATTAGTTACTTCTACCGTACTATCACTTGTGAAGTTGTAACACAAGTCGCCATACTGAAAATCGTAGGCATGTAGCCCCATTGCAGGCAACAAGGCTAAAAAGAGGAACCATACACGTAGCATCTGTTTGTACATAATACACTACCCTATAAGTATCGGGCGTACTTTTAGTTTGCTATGGGCACTCGCATTACTAATTGATTATTTGTCAAGCATTTGTCCACAATGCGTGTTATGATGCATTCCATTTGACGATGCGAGCCGCGTCGTCTCCCAGACATATAGGCATAAAGAAAGCGCAGACCTCCGTGTTGCTTATTCGCATACAGAGGCCTTCGCATTGCCCATACCGTCAAATAAAACAACAGGAGACCTACGCGGATATGACAATATACTACCATGGATACCACAAAAGGGCACAATACGGACGTACTGCGCTGGTAGTATGAACATGTCATACCAAATAGGCATCTATTGCTACTTTGATTCTGACGGTATTTGAAAAGTTGCGAAGTTTTCTGTACGCCAAACACAAAGCGTCAATAAACGCTATCAATATGTACAAACATGCACTCCCAGAGGGACACTATCCCACAAGAGCAGGTTTGCGGTTGCAAAGTTACAACATTTTTTACAGATATACAAAACAGGGCGTAATTTACAAAACATCAATACAAAAGCAATGGCACAGGAACATATAATTACCCGTGTAATTAGCCATTAATTTGCATCGTATTGTATTGTGTAGGGTCAACAACAATCAACAACTAATAAATGTGCCCCCATTGTCTTCTGTATGACGACGCGAGCCGCGTCGTCTCCCATACCCTACGCTTCACGCTCCCAAGCACATGGTGAATCGTTTGGTGGACACCAAACGGTCTGCAGATAGGGAGAATTGCTTCTATAGAATACTGACTTATTTTGATGCGGGTGCCCTTTATTGCTTCCCGTAACCAGATTATTGTTTCTCGTGGTCGAAGTGCTTGGCTTGTTGCCAGAGGGATTCCATCTCGTCGAGAGACATGTCCTCGAGGCGGCGGTTCTGCGCCTTGGCTTGTTCCTCAATGTAATTGAAACGGTGCATGAACTTGAGGTTCGTCTTCTCCAAGGCATTGTCGGGTCGAATCTTGTAGAGGCGTGCGGCATTCACAAGCGCAAACAGCACATCTCCAAACTCTTCCGTGGCTTTCTCGACGTCCATATTCGACACTTCCGCCTCGAACTCGGCGATTTCTTCCTTGACTTTTGCCCAGACATCTTCGCGTTTCTCCCAATCGAAGCCGACATTCGCCACTTTGTCCTGTATGCGGTATGCCTTGACCAGAGCGGGAAGGCTGTCGGGGATGCCGCTGAGGACGGTCTTGTTGCCGCCTTTCTCACGCAGTTTGACCTGCTCCCACAAGTGGCTGACTTCCTCGGCGTTGCGGGCAGCCTCGTCGCCATATACGTGCGGGTGACGGAATATGAGTTTGTCGCACAGCCGATTACATACATCGGCTATGTCGAAATCCCCCGTTTCGCTGGCTATCTTGGCGTAGAAGATGACGTGCAGGAGCACGTCGCCAAGTTCCTTGCTTATCTCATTCATGTCATGACGCATGATGGCGGTGGCGAGTTCGTAAGTCTCTTCGATGGTGTTCTGACGCAGACTCTCAAAGGTCTGTTTGCGGTCCCACGGGCACTTCTCGCGGAGTTCGTCCATGACGGTCAGCAAGCGGTCAAATGCCGCTAATTGTTCTGCTCTTGTGTGCATAATGTGATATTTCCTTGTTTGTCCATGCGGGCATAGGTCCACAACCGCCAGCAGTCGCCGAGGATGACGACACGCGAGCGGCGTGCTATCATCAGGTCGAGGTCGATGTGCCGATGTCCGAAGATGTAGTAGTCGTGATGGTTGCCGAGTTGCTCCTGTTCCTTTGCGAAGAGGACCAACTCCTCGGCGTTCTCGCCCTTGTAGGGGCAAGGGTGTGCCAGTTCTTTCATACGGCTGCGGCGTGCCCATTCGTAGCCGAAACGGTTGCCGAGGGCTGGCGGCATGAGGCGGAAAAGCGTCTGCGGGACAGGGTGATGGAAGAAAGCACGCAGCCGCATGAAGTTGCGTATCTTCTTGCGGACAGGCGCGGGGAGCGTCTGCAGATAGCCGGAAGGTATGATGCCGTCGCCGTGTGCGAGGTAGAGGGTGTGCCCGTGGATGGTGGTTGTTATGGGCGTGCGGTGGATAAGGACTCCCGTCTCGCGGGCAAGCCATCCGAAAGTCCAAATATCGTGATTGCCAATGAAATAGTGCACCTCTATGCCTTTTTGCGTCAGGCTTCGGAGGGTGTTGAGGAAGGGGCGGTAGGTCTCTTTGTCGGGGTCGCGCCAGAGGTACTCGTACCAGAAGTCGAACATGTCGCCAAGGAGGTAGATGGCCGTGGCATCCTCAGCCATGGTGCGCAACAACGCCACCAAGCGGGCTTGGTGTTCGTCGGGGTTCGTGATAGCACGGGAACCGAGATGTGCGTCCGATAGGAAGTAAACGACTCCCCCAACCCCCTCAAAGAGGGGGCTATCTTTCATTAAATGACAATATGAAACATTAATTGCCACGAATTAACCATTAATTTTCTTGATGATATTTGACGACGCGCGTCGTCCCCCAAGCAAAGTCCCGTCTGCAAAGAGATGTCCTCATAACAGAATGATTACATAAAGCCGAGTTCGAGTTTGGCTTCTTCGGACATCATGTCCTTGTTCCACTCGGGTTCGAAGACGATGTTGACGTTCACCGTGGTGATACCCTCCACCGAACCGACCTTCTGCTTGATGTCCTCTACCAAGAAGTCTGCAGCAGGGCATCCGGGAGCGGTCAGCGTCATGTAGATATTGCATACGCCATCGCCGGGGAGGTCGATGCGGTAGATGAGTCCGAGGTCGTATATATTGACAGGTATCTCAGGGTCAAAGACCGTCTTCAACATCCTGAGGACCTGTTCTTCTGTCTCTAAAAATTCGTTCATATCGGTTTATGCGTTTGCGGGAGCGGGCTTGTCGGGGCACGTGGAAGACCTCAACGGGGCGACAAAGCGCACTCAATCAACCTGCAAAGTTAGTGCTTTTCCGTGAGTTTTGCAAAGGAGAAAAAGGGGATAAACAGCGTATCGTATCGATATTGGCGGCTTAATCACATACTAATCACATACTAATCACATACTAATCACATACTAATATCATATTAAAAACATACTAATATCATACACTTAACTCGATATTCAATCAGAGAGAAAAAAGACTTCCCCAATAACAAGGCTCCCCTTATTGGGTAAGAACAGACATATCAGAGCGTATCTATAGTTCGGCTAAGCCGATAACGACGCGAGCCGATAAGGAGTTCTGCTCAAGCCACAGGCTTTCGCCTCGCTAGGAGCACCCCGCTACGTCCACGGACTTACGGGGACCCCGCAGGCGCTCAGTATGCTTGCGCATACCCGCCTTACGCTTCACGTCTCCCAAATGCACAGCAAACTCTTCTGCTTGGTGCCAGACCATTCACAGACAGAGTGAAACAACGCTATGGAGTACTACTTAATTTTGATGCGGTTGCCCTGATAGGGAAACAGAGAATTTGTACGTGTCAGATAATTGTTGTACCTTTGCAAGTGGGAATGCCGTCGGGCATTGTGCGCAGGAACGGAATACCCGACATAAAAACAAGATACAGAATACGAAAACAGAATACCAAATTAGCATACCAAAGATGAAAACAATTATCGCATCAGAGAAGGCGCCTGCGGCTATAGGTCCGTATTGCCAGGCGCAAGTGTTGAACGGCACATTGTTCGCCTCGGGGCAACTGCCTATAAATCCCGCGACAGGCGAGATGCCCACGACCATCGAGGAGCAGACAAGACAGTCGTTGCTGAACCTGAAAGCCATCGTAGAGGAGGCAGGGATGACCATGAATGACGTAGTGAAGACGACCGTGCTGCTGGCCAACATCAGCGACTTCGGGGCGATGAACGCCGTGTATGCAGAGTTCTTCCCCGAAAGCAAGCCCGCACGTATGTGCTACGCCGTGAAGGATTTGCCCAAGGCTGCGTTGGTGGAGATAGATTGCATAGCGGGGAAATAACCACCCCTCCAGAGAAAAAAGTGAAGCCCAATCTCCTGTTCCGAAAGGATGGGGAGGTTGGGCTTATTTTATAGAGAAAGGAGGAACGATATTGCATAGGTGGAAAAAAAATAGTAATTTTGCGCGAATTTTGTGCCATACGCAACATAAATTTGCAGGGGACTGGAATTGCAGGGGAATGAACATGTAATTAGCCATTAATTGCATAGCGGGGAAAAGGTGATAAACATGTAATTACCCGTGTAATTAACCATTAATTGGGGCTCCTGCGGAGCCAAGGGGGAGATTAGGGAGTAGAGGTTAGAGGATAGGGATTAGAGAGTAGGGGTAGATGGGGGCGGATAGAGAGTGAGTATGGATAATTGGTTGAAAGATAAAGAATTAACAATTAATAAAGTAAACATCATGCAACAAATCAAACTGAAGCGTGGTTTGGACATCCCGTTTGAAGGGGCTGCGGCAAAGACGATAGGTAGCGTCAACCGCCCGCAAATCTTTCATATCGTGCCCGACCATTTCGCAGGCGTGACACCCAAACTGATGGTGCACGAAGGCGACAGCGTGAAAGCAGGTTCACCCCTGTTTCACGACAAGGCATTTGAGCAGATGCTGTTCACATCGCCCGTGAGCGGAAAAGTAGTTGCCATCGTGCGTGGCGACCGCCGCAAGGTGATGTCGATAGACATCGAAGCAGATGCCAGCATTGCGTATGAGGCGTTTGACGTGAAGCAGGACGTGAAGTCGCTCTTGCTGCAGTCGGGTCTGTGGTGCTTGATAAAGCAACGCCCATACGACTGCATCGCTATGCCGACCAAACAACCGAAAGCCATCTTCGTCTCGACCTTCGACAGCGCTCCTGTGGCACCGGACTATGAGTGGGTGCTGAAAGGACAGTTGGTACAACTGCAGGCGGCAGTGAGTGCGCTGAGTACGATTGCGCCTGTGTATGTGGGTATCCGTGGCGGTGCCAAGGCTACCGAGTTCCGCGAGTTGAAAGACTGCACGCTTTACGAAGTGTTCGGTCCGCACCCCGCAGGCAACGTAGGTGTGCAAATCAACCGTGTGGCACCAATTGCCAAAGGTGAGACCGTTTGGACAATCAACATCCAAGACCTCAGCCTGATAGGTCGCCTGTTCACGAAAGGTATTGTGGATATGCAGAAGAAAGTGGCTCTGACGGGACCGCTTGCGTACGGCGCACAATATTATAATGTGTTGCCGGGTATGCCTGTGACGGCTGTGTTCAAGAGCAACGTGATGACGGGCGAGCCCGTGCGCTACGTGGCAGGCAACGTGCTGAGCGGACACCAAGTGGGACTGGACGAGATGATTAGCATCTACGACAACCAGTTCACTGTATTGGACGAAGGTACTGAGAACCACGAGTTTATGGGTTGGATAATGCCGCGCTTCGGCAACTTCAACGCAAGCAAGACCGACCCCGCGAAGATGCTGGACTGCGCTTTCACGCGCTGGCTCTTCGGCAAGAAGCATTACCAGTGGGATGCGCGCCTGAAAGGCGGTCGCCGTGCGATTATCGTGAGCGGTCAGTACGACAAGGTGTTCCCGATGGATATCTATCCCGAGTACCTGATTAAGGCGATGATTGCCGGCAACATCGACAAGATGGAAGCGTTGGGCGTGTATGAAGTGGCTCCCGAAGACTTTGCGCTTTGCGAGTATGTCTGCACCTCGAAGATGCCGCTGCAAGCCATCGTAAGAACCGCATTGGATAACTTAAAAAAGGAGATTGAGTGATGTTTAACGGTTTATATAAATTAGTAGAGAAACTTCGCCCGACCTTCGACGAAGGCGGCAAGTTGCACGCGCTCCACTCGTTGTTCGACGGTTTTGACACGTTCCTGTTTACGCCTAACACGACCTCGAAGCGTATCGGTTCGCAGATTCACGATGGTTCGGACTCGAAACGTACGATGATTCTGGTGATTATGGCACTGGTACCGGCGATGCTGTTCGGTATGTTCAATGTCGGCTACCAGCACCTGCTCGCTACGGGCGAGTTGGTACGCGGCGGAATGACATGCGCCCTGTGGTGGAAGGCATTCGGCTTCGGTTTGCTGGCAGTATTGCCTTATATCATAGTCAGTTACGCAGTGGGACTCGGTATCGAGTTTACAGTGGCGCAATGGAAGAAAGAAGAAATTCAGGAGGGATTCCTCGTTACGGGTTTCATCATTCCGCTGGTTGTGCCTATCAATACGCCGCTGTGGATGGTGGCTATCGCTACGGCTTTTGCGGTAATCTTCGCGAAAGAGGTGTTCGGCGGTACGGGTTATAACATCTTCAACGTGGCACTTATTACGCGCGCGTTCCTATTCTTTGCATACCCGACGCACATGACGGGCGATGCAGCCTTTGTCCGCACCGACGGCACATGGGGCTGGGACGGCGGCAAGACCATCGTGGACGGTTTCTCGGGCGCAACGCCTCTGACGCAGATTGCCACCACGACGGACGCAAGCCTGATGCCTGTGGATTTCTGGACGGCTTTCAATGGTCTGATTCCCGGTTCGGTGGGCGAGACCTGCTGCTGGGCAATCCTGCTCGGTGCACTGTTGCTCCTGACGACGGGCGTGGCTTCGTGGAAGACAATGCTCAGCATCTTCGTAGGCGGCGGACTGACCGCTTGGCTGTTCAACGTATGCGGTCCTGACACGGCTGCAGCGCATTTCCCATGGTATATGCACCTGGTAACCGGCGGTTTCGCTTTCGGTGCCGTGTTTATGGCTACCGACCCTGTTACTTCGGCTCGTACGGAGTGCGGCAAGTGGATTTACGGTTTCCTCATCGGTTTCATGGCAGTGGTTATCCGTGTGCTCAACCCGGGTTACCCGGAGGGTATGATGCTCGCTATCCTGCTGATGAACGCCTTTGCTCCGCTCATCGACTGGTGCGTGGTGCAAGTGAATATCAATCGCCGTGCAAAACGAGTAAGCAAATAAGAAGATATTTGTGATGGAGTACAAAGATAGAATAGTACGTGTACTGCACTGGAATGCAATCATTGCCGGTGTTGTGACGTTCGCGACTGCCATGTTGCTGATATTCTGCGACGGTAGTAGCGTGACGTTTACAATATCAATGACATATTTGCTGTATTCGGTTTTTCACGCATTGTTGGTGCAACAAGGTCTCGATATAGGTGATACAAACTCCAAGAAAAAGGGGATGTTGGTAACATCTTTTGCTATTGGAACTATGTATATTGGCATAATAGCAATAGGACTGATACGCAACTATCTGTTGCCTGTTAGCGAGAAGTGGACGTTCTATGTCCTCGGAGGTGTACTGATTGTGTGCGTAATGGCAGTAGTGGCATATTCTATCAAAGTATTCAAAGACAATTGATTATGAAAGCGAACAAGTTGTTTCTCCCCCTGTTGGTGGTGTGTGTGGCAATGGTGATGGCAAGTTGTGAGTCGGCTAAGACAGACGAGGCTTACAACGGCTACTACATCCACAATGCTTCGGATGTCGCAGTAAGGGCGTACATTAAGTACCTCATCCCTTATCGCGGCGGTAACACGACAACCACATCGCCCGATGGCGAGACGGTGAAAACCGATTCCATAGGAGCACAATATGTGGACATCCAAGCCCAAGAGACCAAGATGATTCAGTGGTACTGGACATATGGTTACCCAGGGTTACAGACAACGGCTTTGCCCTCGCAAAACTTCTCGGAAATAGTGATATTAAAAGAGAAGAAGGACACGCTCTATGTACAGCACCCCATCAATAATAAGGTGTGGGAATTGCTGGAGAACCGTGAGACCTCTATGGGGGCAGTAGTGCGCTATCAATTGACTTATCCCGTCACAGAGTAAAACAAGTAATTCAAAATCAACCAAATAATATGGCACAGAAGAAATTTGTATGCTCCGTATGTGGCTATGTCCACGTCGGCGACAAAGCCCCTGATGTTTGCCCGCAGTGCAAGCAGCCCGGTTCTGCCTTCAAGGAGGAAAAGAAGGGTCTTGACACCAACAGCAACGTCTATACCATCGTCTATGCGACGGTGATTGTGGTCATCGTGGCTGTGCTGTTGGCATTGGTGAGCCAAGTGCTCAGTCCGCGCCAACAGGCTAATGCCCTGCTTGACCAACAGAAGCAGATTCTTGTAGCCCTGAATCAGGACTACTCGAATGCTGACCCCGCACAGATGTATCGCACATTGGTGACCGATACCGTATATGTAGGTGAGAACAAACTCCCCGTATTCGTAGCGAACATCGATGGTGCAACCAAGTATGTATTCAAACTCCACGGTACCGGTCTGTGGGGTGGTATTGGTGGCTACTTGGCATTGGACGATGACAAGAACACCATCTTCGGTATCAACTTCAACCACGAGAGCGAGACCCCGGGTCTGGGTGCCGAGATCGTGACTGCCAAGTTCCGCAACCAGTTCAACGGCAAGCACATCCGCAATGCCGCAGGCGAAGTGAAATCGGTGGCAGTGATGAAGGCAGGCAAGACGGCTGAGGGTCAGGAGCAAGTGGATGCCGTGTCGGGTGCTACTATCACCTGTACGGGTGTGAGCGATATGCTCCGCAACAACCTTGCCGAATATGCCGAGTTCCTGGATGTATGTCAAACCAACAACGACGAAACTCCCTGCGAGGCAACAGCAGAGAGTGGCGACGCTGTAGAAACTGTTGAATAACTATGGCACTTTCACAAAAGACAAAAGAGGTCTTTCTCGGTCCTCTGAATAAGAACAACCCTGTGGTTGTGCAAATACTGGGTATCTGTTCGGCACTTGCCGTGACGGTACAACTCAAGCCTGCATTGGTGATGGGTATCGCAGTGACAATTATCGTGGCTATGTCCAACGTGGTTATCTCGCTTATCCGCAAGACTATCCCTATGCGTATCCGTATCATTGTCCAACTGGTCGTTGTAGCGGCGTTGGTAACGCTTGTAAGCGAGGTGCTGAAAGCCTTTGCTTATGACGTGGCAATGCAGTTGAGCGTCTATATCGGACTTATCATCACCAACTGTATTCTGATGGGACGCCTTGAGGCATTCGCCATGACCAACAATGTCAAGGACTCGTTCCTCGACGGTCTTGGTAACGGTTTCGGTTATGCTATCATCCTGGTGATTATTGCTTTCGTGCGCGAATTACTCGGTGCGGGTACTCTGCTCGGTTTCCGTGTCATCCCCGAGAGTTGGTATGTTGCCAACGGCGGTTGCTACGAGAACTGTGGTATGATGATGATGCCTGCAATGGCTCTGATACTTGTCGGTTGTGTAATCTGGGCTCACCGTAGCCTGAATAAAGAGGAGAAGAAGTAATATGGAACATGCATTAAGTCTATTTGTTCGCAGCATCTTTGCTGACAACATGATTTTCGCATACTTCTTGGGTATGTGTTCGTACCTTGCAGTATCGAAAGACGTCAAAACAAGTGCAGGTCTGGGTGTAGCCGTTACATTCGTGCTGACTATCACGCTGCCTGTCAACTACTTGCTGCAGGTATATGTGCTCAATCCTCTGAACCTTGGCTACCTGTCGTTCATCCTGTTCATCGCCGTGATTGCGGCTATCACGCAGTTGGTGGAGATGGTGGTGGAGAAATACTCGCCGTCGCTCTACTCGTCATTAGGTATCTTCCTGCCGCTGATTGCCGTAAACTGCGCCATCATGGGCGGTTCGCTCTTTATGCAGCAGCGTATCCTGCTCGCGCCGGAGAACGCAAAGGCGATTGCCAACCTCGGTGATGCGTTTGCATACGCTATCGGTTCGGGTCTCGGCTGGATGCTGGCGATTGTCTGCCTTGCAGGTATCCGCGAGAAAATGGAGTATAACGACGTACCAAAGCCTTTGCAAGGATTAGGTATCACTTTCATCACCGTAGGTCTGATGGCAATGGCATTTATGTGCTTCTCGGGTCTTAACATCTAATAGGAGGAGGAAATAGAATATGAATTTTATGGTTATATTATCCGCAGTAGGCGTCTTTTTGGCGGTTATCCTGCTGCTTGTAATCATCCTGTTGGTTGCAAAGAAATACCTTGTGGCATCGGGTAATGTAAAGGTTACCATCAACGGCGACAAGGTATATGATGTACCCGCCGGCGGCACGCTGCTCAATACGCTGGGCGAAGCAGGCGTTCACCTGCCTTCCGCCTGTGGTGGCAAGGGCTCATGCGGACAATGCAAATGTCAAGTGCTTGAGGGCGGCGGAGAAATCCTGCCTACCGAGACCGTGCATTTCTCACGCAAACAGCAGCAAGACCATTGGCGTCTCGGCTGCCAAGTGAAAGTGAAGAACGACATCTCGATGAAGGTATCGGAGTCTGTTCTTGGCGTCAAGGAATGGGAGTGCACGGTTATCTCCAACAAGAACGTGGCTACGTTTATCAAGGAGTTCAAGGTGGCGTTGCCAAAGGGCGAGCACATGGACTTCCTGCCCGGTTCGTATGCACAGATTAAAATTCCTGCTTACGACCTCAATTACAACGACTTCGACCGCTCGTTGATTGGTGACCTGTATGTACCCGCATGGGAGAAGTTCGGTCTGTTCAAACTGCATCAGAAGAACACCGAGCCTACTATTCGTGCATACTCAATGGCTAACTACCCCGACGAGGGCGATATTATCACGCTGACCGTGCGTATCGCTACTCCGCCTTTCAAGCCGAAAGACCAGTGCCCCAACGGACCGGAGTTTATGGACGTGCCCTGCGGTATCGCTTCGACGTACATCTTCTCGCTCAAGCCGGGTGACAAGGTAACGATGTCGGGTCCTTATGGTGATTTCCACCCTGTCTTCGACAGCAAGAAGGAGATGATTTGGGTAGGTGGTGGTGCCGGTATGGCTCCGCTCCGTGCACAGATAATGCACATGCTCAAGACCCTCAACACACGCGACCGCGAGATGCATTATTTCTATGGCGCACGTGCTATCGATGAGGTCTTCTTCCTTGAGGACTTCCTCGAGTTGGAGAAGGAGTTCCCGAACTTCCACTTCCACTTGGCTCTCGACCGTCCTGACCCGAAGGCAGACGCTATGGGCGTGAAGTACACGCCGGGCTTCATTGCACCTGTGATGGGCGATACCTACCTCAAACAGCATGACGCTCCCGAGGACATCGAGTACTACCTCTGCGGTCCTCCAATGATGGCAAAGACTGTGCTTGATTTGCTCCACTCGCTCGGCGTAAGCGACGAGGATATCCGCTTCGATAATTTCGGCGGATAAGCAGACGCATAAGAGACAGACATGGCACGGTTGCCCGCTTCGGCGGGTGACCGTGTTTGTTTTTTCGCACATTCTGCACACAAGCATGCAAATTCGATACGGTATGCCCTCGGTATCTTCCCGCTAATCACATACTAATCACATACTAATCACATACTAATATCATAGTCTTGACACGATACTGATACGAGAGTCTCGATACACAATCATATATGCATTTCGGCGAAGCCGATAACGACGCGAGCCGCATCGTCCCCCATGCGCATAGTAAAATTCCAATAGCCCATATATCATGGGAACTGATTCTTAGAGTACTGCCTAATTTTGATGCGGTTGCCTTGATACAAAATAGTGTATATTTGCATTTCTAAAAAAATCGTTGTTCCTTTGCAGCCGAAAACAAAACTTAAATTTAAGGAACACGCATTATGAAAAAATACACGGGTACTACCTATGCCCTAACATTAGAGGATAACCTGTATCCGAGTAGCCAATATAGTTGGGCTTCAGGCAACACACGTGTGGCTTTTGTGGATGCCAACGGCACCATTACAGCCAAACGACCGGGGATGACCATCATCACAGCCACATACGGAACCCGCACACAGATGTGTATCCTGACGGTAGAAACAAAGGTAATATCCCTTTCTACGGAAAAAGAGATAAAAATGTATGTAGATTCGACCTACCAGATTAAGGCTACTGTCAAGCCGGCAACTGCTGTGATTACTTGGGAGAGTTCCGATGTCAGCGTAGCCACTGTAGATGAGACAGGCTTGGTTACAGCACATTCAGACGGTACGTGTCAGGTATATGCTGTTGCCGGCCACCAAAGGAGAACCACCGAGGTAAGCGTATTCAATAACCCTGTTACCGTAGAACTCAAAATGGGCGATATTGCACAAAAGAAAGTCACGGTTCATGCAACTCCTTCAGACAATGAGGGGTACTATTATTGTGGCTTTGCTCCAAAGAGTACTTTTAAAGATATGTCAGATACAGAACTTATTGAGACGTTGTTCAGTAATCTGATGGCACAATATGAGCAGTACAAGAGTTACGGCTACACGTTGGATAAGTTCCTCAAACAAGGAGAACAGGATTTGACTGCAAGTACAGATTATGAGATGTTTGCATTTGGTGTAGATGTTCAGAATGAGAAGCCGAGCCCTATCATCACACGTGTTGATTTCAGGACAGCAGATGTTGTGAAATCTAACATGACAATTACCATACAGCAAGATTCTGTTGTTTACAAAGAGAACAAAAAGGGGAAAATAGATACATTGCTATATTTCTCCGCTCATCCTTCAGAAGACAAAGAATACTTCCTTTTCAACGGAACCACCAAGGAGACTCTCACATCAAAGTATGATGGTGATGCTAAGAAGTTCATGGAGTATTTGGAGGCATACTATGAGAAACAGGGCGTATTGGAGAAGGCTCTGCGACAGGGTGTTGCCCCTATCTATGCAGAAAACCCTGCAGATGGCTCTACATGGGTTATGGTTGCAGCCGGTTATGAAGGAGGACTCACAACCGAAGTGTTCACAGCGGAGTACACATACAATGCTCCGAAGGATGGTATGCCTGCCCGTTTGGTACGTAAGGCTACGACCGAAGATACCGCTGACGACTTGAATGCTATCCAGATGCTTCCTTTGGAGGATATGAAAACAGAAGGCGCAAAAATGCCCACCTCAACAATGGAATTATTACGGTTATAAGAGGAATAGCGTTTCTTTGCATTTGACAACAGAGCGGCTGCTTGATATGATACAACGCAACCACTCTGTTGTTTCATATGGATAACCACGTGATACCCAATGCTTTGATAACGACTTTTACAGGATTCATGGAGCATACGAGGCACAGGCATCACAGGTAGGATTTGCATAAAGAAATAAAGCATTTGGTGAAATATGATACATTTTTGTGGTTATTTATACCATACACGCCTAAAAAACTTGCATATCCCAGAAAAAAGCAGTACCTTTGTGGGTTCAACAAAAACAAGGCGCTTATGAAACTTGTCCAACTACTTCGCACCAAGTACAACCACTTGTTAGAAAGTGCTATCCGACTAACTATGCTAACTGCCGTAACCTTTGTAGTTACAGCATGTTATGGCACACCGCCAGAAGGATACTACAACGACCCCGAGTGGCGCAAAGACCAAGACACCCTCGAACACCGTATGGAGCAGATGGGGAAGAAGGTTGGGGAATTAAAAATGAAGAATGAAGAATTAAAAACTGATACTATCGACTGCAAACAATAAACTGCTAAGTTGTTGGTTAGTTGTCGACAGTTTTTGACCCAAAACAGAATATAAATAGTTCGTAAATAGAAAATACAATAATATAATGGACAACAAGAAAAGAGTTTACACTTTCGGTAACGGTAAAGCCGAAGGTAATGCCCAGATGCGCGAGCAACTGGGCGGCAAAGGCGCCAACTGCGCCGAGATGAACCTTGTGGGTGTCCCTGTACCTCCAGGATTCACCATCACAACCGACGTTTGCAACGAGTATTATGAGGTAGGGCAGGAGACCATCGTAGGCATCCTCAACGACGAGGTCATGGCTGCCGTAAAGCACATCGAGACCTTGATGAACAGCAAGTTCGGCGATCCGAAGAACCCGCTGCTCGTCAGTGTCCGCTCGGGTGCGCGTGCATCCATGCCGGGTATGATGGATACCATTCTCAACCTCGGTTTGAACGACACCGTTGCCGAAGGTATGGTAGAAAAAACACAGAACCCACACTTCGTATATGACAGTTACCGCCGTTTCGTACAGATGTACGGCGACGTGGTTCTCGGTATGAAACCCGTCAACAAAGAGGATATCGACCCGTTTGAGGCTATCATCGAAGAGGTGAAATCCATCCGCGGCATACGCTTGGACAAAGACTTGAACGTGGACGAGTTGAAACTCCTCGTTGCCCGTTTCAAAACCGCTATCAAAGAGCAGACCGGCAAGGACTTCCCCACTGATCCTATCGAGCAACTTTGGGGTGCTATCTGCGCCGTTTTCCGCAGTTGGATGAACGAGCGCGCTATCCTTTACCGCAAGATGGAAGGTATTCCTGACGAATGGGGAACCGCCGTATCGGTGATGGCAATGGTGTTCGGTAACATGGGCGAGACTTCCGCAACGGGCGTTTGCTTCAGCCGTGATGCCGCTACGGGCGAAAACATCTTCAACGGCGAATACCTCGTAAACGCACAAGGCGAAGACGTGGTTGCCGGTATCCGTACCCCGCAACAGATTACTCTCGAGGGCAGTCGCCGTTGGGCTAAACTGCAGGGTATCAGCGAGGAAGAGCGTGCAAGCAAGTATCCGAGTATGGAAGAGGCTATGCCCGAACTCTACCAGGAACTGAACACGATCCAACAGAAACTCGAAGACCACTACAAAGATATGCAGGATATGGAGTTCACCGTCCAG
>SAMEA104315424__coassemble_897_pt1 | contig 16218 bp, 14 predicted proteins | sample SAMEA104315424__metabat2_low_PE_013 | metagenome-assembled genome bin SAMEA104315424 (sample SAMEA104315424) | gut metagenome | biome: Monkey gut; feature: monkey-associated habitat; material: faeces | place: China | collected 2013 | reverse complement strand
TTCTCTCGCTATCCTCCCGCTAATCACATACTAATCACATACTAACCACATACTAATGTCATACTAATGTCATACTCTTGGCACGAGAAAGTATGGAGTTGAGAGTTAAGAGAAGTTGAGGGTTTAGAGTTGAGTGTTGAGTGCAGTTGAGAGTTTTGAGTTGAAAGTTGAGGGAGGAGAGAATGACGACGCGAGCCGCGTCGTCTCCCAGAAGTCTCCCGAGTGTTTTCCGAGTGTATTCCGAGCCATACTACGCCCATGGGTTTATGGGGCAGGAAAGGCGTATTTACAGGAAGAAGGAGTTATTTTTGCAGTTGGGGACGGAGGACGAAGTACCAGAAGAGGAACATAAAGACAGCGATGGCGGCTCCGAAAAAGCCGATGTAAGCAATGGAGAAATGCGTGCAGACTCCGCCACCGATAAGCGTGCCGGTGGCGATACCAAGGTTGAAAATACCCGAAGATATAGACATGGCAACGGGTGTGGCATCGTCGGCGGTGTGGTTGATTATCTCGTTCTGAAAGGAGACATTATAGGACGTAGCCGCCATTCCCCAGAAAGCACACAGGCAGACAATCAGCGGGATAGCCGTTGTGGAAGGATACAAAAGGAGCAGGCTGAGGAGCATGCCGAGGAGCGCAAGCGTGATGAAAAGCGAGGGATTGCGCGGGTAGAAGCGCGAAAAAGCGATGCTGCCCAGTATGCCTGCGCCGCCAAAAAGCATAAGCGTGAGGGTGATAAGGCTCTCGGACATGTGTGCCACCTGAAGGAGGAAGGGTTCGATGTACGAGTAGCCCGTGTAGTACGCCGTAGCGAAAAGGAGCGTGAGCGTGAAAATGCAGATGAGCGTGCGGTTGCGGAGTATCTCGGGCATACGGCGAATGGAGAAACCACCGTGGCTCGGTACGCGGGGAAGCGTGCAGAAGAGGTAGATAAAGGTGAAGAGCGAAAAGGCGGCAATGCAGAGGAAAGTCATGCGCCAGCCGATTTGCAAGCCGATAAACCGCCCGAGCGGCAGTCCGAGAATCATGGCGACCGAGGTGCCCGTGACGACCATGCTGAGGGCAAGCGGGCGATGCGACTCGGGGACGACATAAACCGCCAAGGGGGATACGATAGACCAGAAGATGGCATGGGTGCAGGCTACGCCGATACGCGATGCCATGAGCATGCCGTAGGTCGCAGAAAACGACGAGAGGACTTGGAAGACCACAAAGAGAAAGGTCACGATGAGCATCAGCCGGCGCAGTTCGACCCGCGAGGCAAGCAGCATGAGCGGGAGCGAGAGGAGCATGACCACCCATGCATAGACGGAGATGAGCATGCCCGCGTGCGCCTCGGTCATGTGGAACTCGGCGGCGATGTCGGTGAGGAGACCGATGGGAATGAACTCGGAAGTGTTGAAGATGAACGTAGCGAAAGTGAGCCCGATAAGGGCAATCCAATGTTTAGGTGTCATACTTTGTAATATCTTCCCGCCCCTTTGCAGGGGGCGGGGAGAGTAATAGTTGATAGTTTATAGTTGACAGTTATTGGAGTTTTCGGCAGAAAAAGAGCGTGTCAGGGTCTTCGTCGGCGAGGATAGCCTGCAGGTCGCGCAGGATAAGTTCGGGGTGGACGACACCCGTTTCCCAGAAGTCGTTTGCGCCCGACGGCAGGGTGCGGCGGGCAAAATTATAGACGCGGCGGTTCTTGTAAGCACGGAACCACGTGTGCTTGTCGTCGATATTGGCGAGTTCGGCAAGGGAAGATGCGTTGCAGCCCACCCAGACATCGGCGTCGGAGAAGTCCTGAAGCGCCTGCTCGAAAGTGAGGGGCACGGAGGAGGTGGCGGGATTGTCGGCATAGCGGTAGGAAGCCCCTGCGTCGAGGAAGAGGCGCCCCATGAACGTGTTGCCCGTGGGGACGTACCACGTGCCGCGGAACGACTGTCCCGACATGACAGATACGCCTTGCGTGGGGCGGGACAGGGTAAGGGCATTGTACGCCTTGGCGATGGACTGATAGGCACTATCGGCACGCTCCATGCAGCCGAAGCAGGCTCCGAAGAAGCGAAGCCATTCGGCGCGTGCGAGGGGTGAGGTCTCCGTCCACTCGTTGCAATAGAGGACCGGTATGCCGAGCGAGGCTATCTGTGCAGCGGTGGCATCGCCTTCGCCATAGGTGGAGACGATGATGGCATCGGGTCGGCACAGGAGGATAGCCTCGAGGTTGGGCTTCATGTCATCGCCGAGGTCGGTGATGGAGGCGCGTTGCGCATCGGTGAGGTTGTAGATACGGTCCGGCACACATACGCCGACCAGCCGGTCCATCAGCCCCAGTTCGCGGAGGAAGCCCACGTGGGTTGCCGAGGTGCAGGCGATGCGTTGGTAGGGCGTGGTAACGGCATAGCGCGCCATGGTGGTGCCCGCCTGCCAGGGGGACATGACCGTGACCACGGTGGTGTCGCCTGATTGGGCGACAGAGAAGCCTACGGGGTACTCATCGGAGGTTGTAGGGGAGCAACCTGTCAATGAGCAGATTAGAACAAATAGCAGGAGAAGGGGGCATTTACGCCTCGTCATCGTCGTCCACATACTTGTGCTTGGTTGTTTCATTTCTGTGCGAATGTTTGTATCTGTATTCGTCCATATACTTGCTGTAGCCGTGGTAATGCCCGTAGTGCGTGCCGTAACCATAGCCATACCCCTCGCCGTCTCCGTAGCCGCTGCCGTAGCCATAGCCGTAGGTGTAGCCGTAGCGGCGACCTGATTTCTCCGAAGGAATGTCGGACAGGACGAGGTGAATCTTGTCCTTGTGGTTGAGAGCCAGCGACTGGAGGGTCTGCTTGGCGAAGGTGCGGTTGGTCTCCATGCAACGGATGACGTAGAGCGTGACGTCGGTCTGCTCGATGAGCGCGAGGGCGTCAGGCACCATGCCGACGGGCGAAGAGTCGATGACAATGTAGTCGTAGCGCTCGCGGAGCAGGTGGAGCAGGTCGGTAAGTTTGTCGCTACGGATGAGTTCGCCCGGGTTGGGCGGTACGGTGCCCGCAGCAATCACATCGAAGCCGAACTGCTCGTTGCGGATAATGATGTCCTCAAGCGTGCAATCGCCTATAAGATAGTTGGTTACGCCCACGGAGGGTTCGATGCCCAACTTCTCGTGGATATTGGGTTTGCGGATGTCCATATCCATCAGCAACGTGGGGTGCCCCGTCATACCGTAGAGCGCAGCCAGATTGGTGCTGATGTAGGTCTTGCCGTCGCCGGACTGCGTGGAGGTGATGGTGACGGTAATCTTGGTCTTGCGCTCGACAAGGAACTCAATGCGCAGGCGGATGCCTCGCAGCATCTCCGCGAAGCCCGAGCGGGGGTTCTTCTGTACGTAGGTGGGGTTGTGCGAAGCGACGTGCCGCACCATGCCGAGCAACTCGAAGTCGCTCAGTTTCTCCGCCTCTTTGGGCGTGCGGACTTTGTTGTTCAGCCACTCGGACAGGATGATGAGGATAAACGGAATCAGCAAGCCAAACAGCATGTAGGTCATCACGTTTTTGCGTTTCTCCTTGCCGTTCATGGCGTAGGTGGTGCGGGCGCGGTCCATGATTTCGCTGTCGGGTGTGTTGCGCGCCTTCTGGATTTCCGCCTCGGCGCGCTTTTGGAGGAAGAAGGTGTAGTAGTTGTCGTCTATGCGATAGTTACGCTCGATGGCGACCATCTGCAGTTCTTTCTGGGGGAGGTTTTTGATGTCGGACTCGACCTCGGAGAAGCGGTTGGCGAGGTCTTTCTTCTCGATGTCAAGGGAGATGCGCATGGATTGCACCAACTCGGCAATGGCACTCTTGACGTTGTCCATATCGTTGGTGTACTTGGCATAATAGACGTTCTTGGGACTGAGTTCGCTGCGCTGCACTTGCAGGGTGTTGAGTTGCTGCACCAACTGCATGAGCATGGGCTCGTTCAGCCCAAGCGTAGCGGGAGCCACCACGGATTCCTGCTCGATTTGGCGGTTGAGGTAGTTGGTAAGGTAGTCGAGGTAGGTCTCCTTGAGGCGCAAGGACATCTTCTGCTGGTCGTACTGATTCACCTTTGTCATCAGCCCGGAAGCATAAGAACTGACGTCCACGAACTTGTTCTCTTGACGGAAGTCGGTCATCGCGCTCTCGCTGGAGGTCAGGCTGCGCTGCAGCATATCCAGTTGCTCGTTGATAAACTGTATGGACTTGTCCGCCACCATATTCTTGCGCTCCACGTTTTGGAGCAGATAGATGTCGGATAGTTTGTTGATGAAATCGCGGTCGCGGGCAGGCGTTACACCCACCAACTGAATGCCCAGCACGGTGCTTTTCTCGGTTACGAAATTGAGTTGCAGCCTGCTTGAGAACTCCGAAGCCAGGCTTTCGCGGCTGCGGAAACGGAAATAGATATGCTGCCCCGCGCGCATCATGTAGTCGGTCGGCCAAACAGTGGCAGAGAAGAAATTGGTCTGCACCGGCTCGCCATAGCGGGCAATATGCTCGAAATGCAGGTCCTCGTCGTTGCATGTTATCTTCAAGGTGCCGTCAGGCTGCGCATCACAGCGGAACAGATAGTTGTATGCGGCAGGGTCTAACCGGCTGTACTCCACCAAGATAGGGGTTTGACGATAGATATTGCGCGTCTTGAACCGCCCTTTGGTGATGTACTCCACATTGAGGAAAGGCAGGGAATCCACCGTGCGTTGGATAAGGTCGTAACTGCCAAGTATAATCAACTGGTTATTAACGTTTTTATACCCTGCGTCCACACCGAACCCCTGCATCAGCGACTGCGCTCCGTAGTTGTTGTTCGGCGAGTCCTTGATAATCAGCGTACCCGTTGTCAAGTAGGTGTCTATCACCTTTTTATTCTTCAAGTATGCTAACGAAAAGGCTATCACACCCGCTATAACAAACAGGTACCAATAGTGCAGCATACGAAATGCCCATTCCAACGCATCGAAATTAGACAATCCTTCTTCGATGATATTATTGTTGCTCTGCAGATTTTCTTCTTGTTGTGCCATAATGTGTTTTGAATTACCAAACGCCCGGGATATAGTTCAATACCGTTACCAACAGCGACACCGAACTTGTAATCAGTGCCAAGAATGAACTGTAACTGGCTTGTTTATAGAAACTTCCCTTATCACGGCTCACGTAGATAAGGTCGTTGGGATACACATAGTAGTACTTGGAGTCGATGATGCTGTTGGTGCGAATGTCGAACTCCAGCACTTCGGGTTCGGCATTGCCATGCGGGCGCACGATACGCACATGCCGCCTGTCGCCCGAATTCATCAAATCACCCGACATTGCCAGCGCCTGGAAGATGGTCATCCGCTCCTTATATATATTGTAGGTGCCCGAATGGACATCGCCCAACACCGTAAAACGTTTGTTATACAACGCCAACTTGACATCGGCATCGGGGATAATCTCGCGCATCGCCGCGCGCAACGTATCCTGCGCCTCCAACTCGGTCAGCCCCTCCAGACGTATAGGCGGCAGAAAAGGTATGTCCACCGTTCCATCCGAATAGATACGATACGAATTGGCATACAGCAAACTGGCATTTGTATTACCGCCGCTCAATGTCTTGGATATTGTCTCATCCATCGTGATGACACGATAAATCACCTCATCATTCACCTGCAACCGATACGGCTCATAAGCCGCCGAATCGTAATGTGGCAGGTCATCGCGCTCTTGCAGCAACCCCACCTGACGATAACTATAGCACCCCGTGAGCAGCATACTCATCAGGAGAACCAAAGCCATATATAGTCTCGATACCTTCATCCCTTGTCCTCCTGTCATTTGCGGCTGTCCACCGAGTTAATAATCCGCACCACGATACCATATACCAATCCGCCAAACGCCAATGTGGTCGCCACCACGCTAATGGCGGTGGTCACCGAATTGATACCGAAAGCCTGCCCTTTTATCTTCTGTATATATATCACATCGTTGGGTTCTATATAATAGAACTCCGAATTGATTATATCCTTCGAACGCACATCAACGGTCATCACCTCCGTTTTTCCCTCTTTCTCGCGCACAATACGCACCTTGCTACGGTCGCCGAAGTCGCCTATATCGCCCGCCATGGCAAGGGCTTCAAAGATAGTTACCTTCTCCTTTTGCAGTGAGAACACGCCACTCCCCCTGTCGCTAATCACACTAAACGACCGTTGCACCACATTCACCTCCACCGAGGTCATCTTATATTCGCCATAGCCTTTGATATAGACATTCAAATCATTCTCTATCAAAAGCTTCACTTCCCGTGTTGTCTTGCCGCGCACTTCTATATGCCCCAACATCGGGAAATCTATTGTCCCGTCAGCCTCCACCAGATAGGTGTACAGATTATACGAACCCGACACATAGCCATTCGTCATTTGCTGCCGCATCTGTGCCGCAGACACACCGCTCCCCTGGGGATTGAACATCCGGCTCACCCGCTCATCCACCGAATACACGTACACGTACAGCCTGTCGCCTATGCGAATCTCGTAGTCCTCATAAGACAACGTATCGGCATAATGCGGCACGCCATTCTTGCCCGGCTCCTGCATCATGTTCACTTTTCTGCTCGTCACACACGACGAAAGCAGCAGTGATACCAGCAGAATACCCAATATGTTGATTTTCACATTCATCTTATCTGCGCTCGTCCCAACCGAAGGGGTGTTTGGCAAGGGGCAACTTAGCCAGCGGATGGTAATCGCCCACCAGTCCTATCGGTTCGGCATGGCGTATCTCGCTCACCATCTCTATGCACGGACGCGCCTCCGAAATACGGAACCCGTCGCCCGCCAGAATATGCCTGTAACTCTCGGTATGCAACTCCGTAAAGCCCTGGCTGAACTCGAATTCTTCCCCGTCAATACTCAATGTCCGATAGGTTCGTTTCTCCCCTTGCACCGCATTCGGCGGCAGACATTCCGCATTGATACTCAGAAAATAACGCACACGAGCCTGCTTCAACTCCAAGTACCCTGCCACGCGGTCGAAACTCATCACGTGCACCACATTCTTCTGCACCGGACCGAACACCCACTGCAGCATATCGTAGAAGTGCACGCCTATGTTGGTGGCTATGCCGCCCGACTTGTGCACATCGCCTTTCCACGAACTGTAATACCATTTCCCGCGGCTGGTGATATAGGTCAAATCCACATCATATATCTTGTCTTTCGGACCCTCCGCCACTTTCTTCTTCAGTGCCGCAATCTTCTCATGCAGACGCAGTTGCAGTATCGTGTATGCCTGATGCCCGCTCTCTTGCTCCAATTCCACAAGGTTGTCAATGTTGTACGGGTTCAGCACCAACGGCTTCTCGCATATCACGTTGCACCCCAACCGCAAGCCGTAGCGGATAAACGCATCGTGCGTATAGTTCGGCGTGCATATCGACACCCACGACAGCGGGTTATCCGTCCGCATCTGCTTCGAGCAGAAACGGTCAAACTGCTCATTCTCAGTAAAAAACGAGCAATCAGGAAAACTGCTGTCCAACCGCCCTACCGAGTCAAACTTGTCATAAGCCACCATCAGGTTGTTGCCCGTATCGGCAATCGCCTTTATATGCCGCGGCGCAATGTACCCTGCCGCGCCTACCAATGCAAAGTTCATTTTCTTCCTATCTTCCATATATACCCGTATTCAAACAGATTGCCACACCACAATCACATAGTGAGCCTGCAAAGGTACAACTTTTTCCACACATATACAAATCAAATTCTCCCGTCTATGGCACCCGTCCCGAACAATCAGGCTTTGTGATGCTTGGGAGACAAAGCAGAACGGGAGACGACGCGTTTCGCGTCGTCAAAAAAGCATATTAACTATTAACCATTACCTATTACTACTCTTAACTCGAGTTCCACTCGGGTTAAGAGTATGCTATTAGTATGTGATTAGTTGGAGGATAACGAGTGGATAGTGGGAGGATAGCATGATTTCATCGAACAAAAAGAGCACATACAACGCACTTTTATTGTTAAATTATCATAATAATGCACTTTTTCGCACACACACATTTGGTCACTTCAAAAAAAAGCAGTACTTTTGCACCCGCTTTTGAGAAAGACATCTCCATTGAGGATGCAAATCTCTCCGAGAAAGGTCTTTCGACGGGCAAGGGGTCCATTAGCTCAACTGAATAGAGTACCACACTACGGATGTGGGGGTTGCAGGTTTGAATCCTGCATGGATCACTACAACGCAAGGCTATCTAACGTACTTAGATAGCCTTTTTTATAATAAATCACTACAATGGGTATGCAAGAAACCAACAAAAGCGTGCGTGTTCGTTTTGCACCAAGCCCCACGGGGGCTCTACACATCGGCGGTGTCCGTACCGCTCTGTACAACTACCTTTTTGCCCGTCAGCACGGCGGCGACATGCTGCTGCGCATTGAGGATACCGACTCCACGCGCTTCGTGCCGGGAGCCGAGGAGTATATCATCGAAGCCCTCGATTGGCTCAGTATCAAGATTGACGAGGGTATCTGCAAAGAAGCCCCTGACGGCAAGGGGTCGCACGGTCCGTACCGTCAGAGCGAACGCCGCGAGATTTACCACCAGTATGTAAAGCAACTGCTGGATTCGGGGCATGCGTATATCGCATTCGACACCCCCGAAGAGTTGGAGGCAAAGCGTGCGGAAATACCTAATTTCCAATACGATGCGCGTACACGCGGGCAGATGGTCAATTCACTCACACTGCCCAAAGAGGAGGTAGAGGCACGCATCGCCCGCGGCGACAAGTATGTGGTGCGTTTCTTGGTTGAACCCAATGAGGATGTACACGTGCACGATTTGATACGCGGTGAGGTGGTTATCAACTCCAATATCCTGGACGACAAAGTGCTCTATAAGTCGGCAGACGACCTGCCTACCTACCACTTGGCAAACATCGTGGACGACCACCTGATGGAAATTACCCACGTTATCCGTGGCGAGGAGTGGCTGCCCTCTGCGCCGCTCCATGTGCTGCTATACCGCGCTTTCGGTTGGGCGGACACTATGCCGCAGTTTGCCCACCTGCCTCTGCTGCTCAAGCCCGACGGCAACGGCAAACTGAGCAAGCGCGACGGTGACCGGTTAGGATTCCCCGTCTTCCCGCTGGAGTTCCATAATCAGAAGGACGGCACCATTTCGTCGGGCTATCGCGAGAGCGGTTACTTCCCCGAAGCGGTGATTAACTTCCTCGCTCTGCTCGGTTGGCACAACACAGGCGACCAGGAGATGTTCACCATGGACGAACTGATACAGCAGTTCTCGCTCGACCGCGTCAGCAAGTCGGGCGCGAAATTCGACTACGAGAAGGGCAAATGGTTCAACCACCAGTACCTGCAACTCAAGAGCAACGAGGAGTTGGCTGACCTCTTCAGGCCCGTGCTGGCGCAGCATGGCATTACTGCCGACAAGGCGGTGGTAGCCAAGGTTATCGGGCTGACGAAAGACCGTGTGAATTTCGTGCCCGAACTGTGGGAGCAAACCAATTTCTTCTTTGTCGCCCCCACCGAGTATGACGAGAAGTCGCTCAAGAAACGCTGGAAAGAGGACAGCCCCCGTCATATGCAAGAACTATATGCACTCTTGGAAAAGCAGGATGATTGGTCGGCAGAGGCATTGGATAGTTTGGTAATGCCATGGATTGAAGAAAAAGGGTATGGCGTGGGCATAGTCATGAATGCTTTCCGTATCTGCCTTGTGGGTGCTGCCCGCGGTCCGCATATCTGGGCTATCACGGACATCCTCGGCAAAGAGGAAACCCTCCGCCGCGTCCGTACTGCCATAGATAAGATAAAGTAACAGCCAATGTCTCCGGAGGAAGTCCTGCAGACATACTGGCACTATGATAATTTCCGCCCGCTACAGGCGGAAATTATTCAATCTGTACTTGACGGTCACGACACCTTGGCACTCATGCCTACCGGCGGTGGCAAGAGCCTGTGCTTTCAAGTACCGACTATGGTTATGGGCGGACTATGCCTTGTAGTAACACCGCTCATAGCGTTGATGAAAGACCAAGTGGAGAACCTCTACCGGCGGGACATACGTGCCGCTGCCATCTATACGGGCATGACCTCCGAGCAGCAGAAGATTGCCTTGGACAACTGCCAGTTCGGACCCTACCATTTCCTGTACGTATCACCGGAGCGACTGGAGTCAGAGACATTCAGGGAACGCTTATCGCGTCTGCCTATCTGCCTGATAGCAGTAGACGAAGCACATTGTATCTCGCAATGGGGATATGACTTCCGCCCCTCGTACCTGCGCATAGCAGAGGTGCGGGATATGATTAGTCCATTTCGAGAAAGACAACGCGTGCCTGTTCTCGCCCTGACGGCGACCGCCACACCCGAGGTGGTGGACGATATACAGGACAAATTGGATTTCAGTAAGCACCACGTATTGAAGAAGAGTTTCGCACGCAAGAACCTCAGTTACGTGGTACGTTATACCAACAAGAAGGCTGACGAGACAGTACATATACTGAATAAGGTGCAAGGCTCGGCGATTGTGTATGTGCGTAACAGGCAACGCACGAAAGAGTTATCCGAGTACCTGATAGAGAAAGGGCTCTCCGCAGACTACTACCACGCAGGACTGACACCCGCAGAGCGTACTGAGAAGCAAAGCAGGTGGAAAGCAGGAGATGTGCGTGTCATTGTCTGCACGAATGCTTTCGGTATGGGCATAGACAAGCCTGATGTACGTGTAGTGATACATCACGACCTGCCTGATACCATTGAAGCCTACTTCCAAGAGGCGGGACGTGCAGGGCGGGACGAGAAGCAGGCGTATGCGGTACTGCTCTACGATGTGTCTGACAAGACCAAAGCCCGCAAGCGTATCGGCGACAACTACCCGCCCAAAGAGTTTGTGGCAGAGGTCTATCAGAAGACATGCGACTTCCTCAGTGTGGGGGCAGGTAGCGGGCGTGGGCATACATTCTTTCTGAATATGAGCGATTTATGCCGTGTTATGCGCTTGCCTATGCTGCCTGCCTACTCGGCATTGCACCTCCTGTCGCAGGCAGGGTACCTTGACTTCCAAGAGGAGCAGGAGATACAACCGCGCGTGCAGATACGTGTCTCGCGACAGGAGATAGGGCAATATGCCATCAGCAGGCAACAAGAACAACTCTTGGAACTCCTTATGCGCCGTTATCCGGGCATCTTTACTGACCTGCAGTATATCCATGACTTCCGGCATATTGCCTCGCAGATTGCCGCAATGGCAGGCACAGAAAAGGAGTATGCTGATTTTCACGCTCTGCTGGTGTCGTTGGCACAGAGGCATATCATCTACTATGTACCGCGCGAGGTGGCTAATACACTGACGTTTACACAAGACAGGCAGACTGATGTACACCTGCCTGCATACGTGTATGAAGACCGCCAAGTGCGTTATGCCGAGCGTCTGAAAGCCATGGTAGCGTACGCCGAGAACCAACAGTTCTGCCGTTCGCAACTGCTATTGGCATACTTTGGAGAAACAGACGCACCCCCTTGCGGAACGTGTGATGTCTGCCGCGCACACGCCAAAGCAGAGAGGGAGAATACATAAATACTGCTGTCCGTTCCATATCGGACAGCAGTATTTATGTATAGGAACAAGAATTTACTTCTTGTAGTAGCGGTTGTAGAGCCCTTCGAAGCCTTTGCCGTGACGTGCTTCGTCTTTAGCCATCTCGTGAACGGTATCATGAATGGCATCAAGGTTGAGGGCTTTGGCACGTGTAGCAATGCGCAGTTTGTCTTCACAAGCACCAGCCTCTGCCATCATGCGCTTCTCGAGATTGGTCTTGGTGTCCCAAACCACCTCACCAAGCAGTTCAGCAAACTTGGCACAGTGTTCTGCCTCCTCAAAAGCATAGCGTTTGAACGCCTCTGCTATCTCAGGGTAGCCCTCACGGTCTGCCTGACGTGACATAGCAAGATACATACCCACCTCGGTGGCTTCACCCATAAAATGGGCGTTGAGGTCTTTCTTCATCTCATCGTCGGTATCCTTGGCAACGCCAATCACATGCTCGCAAGCAAACGTTATGCCTGCGGACTCGTCCACTTCTTTCCACGTAACAATCTGTTTGCACTGAGGGCAACGCTCAGGGGCTTCTGCGCCTTCAAACACGAAACCGCAGATGGGGCAAATGAATTTCTTTTTCATACTCATTCTGTTTTTGTAGTTAAACGATTGTATATTCTCCGTCTTAGTCGGCGGATACAAATACTTTGCAAAGGTACTTTTATTTTTTGGTATTCACAAATACGTATTGATTTTTCTTCGGCAAGTTGCCATTTACTTCGTGGAATAATCGCGTTCGCCGAAGATGGTGGTGCCGATGCGGACAAGGGTGCTGCCCTCTTCGATGGCGATGAGGTAGTCGTGAGACATGCCCATGCTGAGGACGGGGAGCCGACGGGCATCGCGGATGGTCTTGAGGGCGTGGAAGCAACGACGAATCTCTTGTGTATCATCGGTTTGCGTTGCCATGCCCATAATGCCGCATACCTCTACCCACGGGTAGGCGGTGAAGTCGGCGGGCAGTTCGTCGGGTGCGAAACCCGTCTTGGTTTCCTCGCGGGCGACATGCACCTCGAGCAGTACTTTGACACGGCGTTGTATACGCTCCGCCTCGCGGTTGATGGTTTCCAGAAGGCGCAGACTATCCACAGACTGTATCATATAGACGAATGGGATAATGGCACGCACTTTGTTGGTTTGCAGGTGCCCGATGAAGTGCCAGCGTATGTCGCGGGGCAGGGACTCGTATTTGGGCAAGAGTTCCTGCACACGGCTCTCGCCGAAGTCGCGTTCGCCGGCGTTGTAGGCTTCGAGGATTGCCTCAGAGGGGTGAAACTTGCTGACACACACCAACTTGACCCCTTCGGGCAAGTGGCGGCGGATGTCGGCAATGTGTAGGGAAATGTCGGTCATGGGTTGTAGTTGTAAAAAGTCAAGTGGCTTATTTTCAGACAATTAAAAATAGACAAGAAACCGTCTATCCACTCGGCAAGGTCAGGGAAATATCAGGGAAACCTATAGGAAACGGATTGGTAAAATCAGTCTTTTGAACGTCTAAATAAGCAGCGATATTCTTACTTTGCCGTTACCGGGTTCGCATCAATTCACGGCGCGGAAGACCTCGAGGATAGGCGACTTGGCGATGTTAACTATCTCACAATCAATGCTTGCAAGCGATTGCATGAGACTCTTGACGGCTTCGTTGAGGTCGTTTGCCTGTACGTAGATATTTGCACCTTTGCGGGTCTCCTTGCCGTTGTCCTCCACGGTAATCATGTCGACGCGCGCCTTGTACCAGAACTCGGCATCGGGGTTAGGAATCATGTCGTAGAATTGTACCTGTTTGCAACTCTTTACCTCCCATTCGCCTGATATAAAGGGTTTTATCTCATCGATAAGGCGCGTCTCCACATCGGCGCAGGTGAGCCCTTCGACCATGTATGTCTCCTTGACAGCAGCGGGATTGTCTTCGCCCGTCTGGCGGGTGTAACTGATTTTGAGTTCGTAGAAAACCATATTTATTTACTATTTACGAATTTACGATGTACGATTTATTTGGGGTATTTAATTATTTCATTATGAGTGATTTAACGTCCGTTGCGTGCAAGTCGCCCTCGGGGAATGTGCGCAGGGTGCCCGACCACAAGAGGAGTGGCGCGGTGGGGCAGGACTGGATGACGCGGTCGTAGGTGGTGCGCTCGTCGGAGTCGAGGAGCCAGTTGTCCTGCAGTTGGAAATAGACGTCGCCCGCGTGCTTGCGGTAGATAGAGGTGCGGTCGTCGGACGTGATGGCTTCGTGGATGGGGAACGCCACCTGCACGCCCTCGAAATCCATGAGGAAATTCGCCACCTGACGCTGGAACGTCTCGAGCGACAGGCGTTTCTGCTCGATGAGCGTGCGGTTGAGGTAGATGAACGGTCCGTAGCCGCCGTCCACCCAACGCTCGTGTCCGTACATCGCCATGAGGTAGGTGCCGGTGAGTGCTGCGGCGCGGTCCACGTTGAAATGCCGCACGGGCAAGCCCGCCATCTCAAGGGTCTGCGCTGAATATCCGAGGACGGGCCGCCCGACGACAAGCAGTTGGTATTGCGCCTTGCCGATACGGCGGTTGAGTTGCTCCATAAGGAAGCCAAGGTCCTGGTTGATACCGAGATACATATCTTCCTGTTCGGCGGACGCGAGCGCGTCGGATGTGGCGTGCGGGGAGAGGGTGGTCAGTTGGAGCAGCAGCAGGTCGGGCGTGTTGTCCGCGCCGAGTTGCAGGTCTTTTTGCAGGGCGAGCGCCATCTCGATGACGAGGGTGTTGGCGGCAGGAGTGTTCAGCAATTGTGCTGCGGGCGTGTATGAGAAGGGCTTTTTGCGCTCTTCGGGCGTGGGGCGCATGTACATAGAGACGTCCATGCGCGGTGTCCACGGACGGTTTGCCAGTTCGGCAATGCGCCCGCTGACGTTCATCGCGTCAGCCGCTGCGGGGAGCCCTTCGGCATAGAAAGAGGTGGTTGCCCATTTCTGTTCGCGGGGGTCGAGCCAGCAGCACGCATTGGCGGCGTGCCCTGCCAAGAGAACGGTGGCTTCGGGTTGGAGTCCAACGGCGTAAATCTTCGCCTGTGTGCCCTGTTGGATACGCCATTCGTCTGGCAATGAGACGGATAGCAGCGCGCGCGGCGACAGGGCAAGGTCGGTGCCGATGCCTGCCGACTGGCGGTCTTCGAGGGTGGCATGGACGTTGCGGTCGGTGCGTGAGAAGTACGTATCCGTCATAATGCCATGGTGCGACGGGGTGGTGCCCGTCATGAGCGTGGCGGTGGTCTCCTGCCCGCCATAGACGAGGTGCGGGAAATCGACGGTGGTCTGGTATGCCTCCTCGCTGAGCGTCCGCAACCCGCCCGCCGGCCAATAGGAACGCAGGTCGGTGAGGTTCTCCTGGGTCATGCCGTCCACCACCACTACCACCGTGAGACGCGGCAGGGCATAGGTGTTCAGGGAATAGAGAATAGAGAGTATGGTTATCAGCGAAGTATGTAGATGAGTCGTGCGCATAGGTGAAGAACGGGGAATAGCAGCAGCCGCCAGTTGAAGCCGACCAGCGGGTGCGACGAGAAGAAGGTCAGGAAGACCACGATGGCAATCAGAATGAGGTACACGAGCCCCAGCAGCACGTCCACCCACCAACTCAGGCGGCCGCGGCGGCGGTCAAGCAGCGTGATGCCAATCATAAAGAGGATAAACAGCACCACGCCGAACCAGCAGTTGGCATACCACGGCACGGGGGCGATGTCGAAGGGCGCGATGTCCTCGCTCAGCACCAGCGGTGTGCCGTCCGCGAGGCGCGCTTCGGACATGAAAAACATCAGTTCCTCGGGCAGGAACAGCCGCTGTTCGTTCTCCATGGGCACGTCCGCACGCCTGCCGAATATGAGGTTGATGCCGAAGTCCACCCACGAGTTGTGCCCCGTGTAGTGGGAGATGGCGCAGCGGTATGGCTGGTGTATATATCCTTGATAATCAGATAGTATGGTATCGCCCAGCGCGTCCTTGATGAGATGATAGGGGCGCGTGGCGCAGTTGTCGAACACGAAATTGTAGTGATAAAAACGGTTCTCGGGCCGGTAGTTGACGAGCAGCGCATCGAACACCTGCTGCATCTGCGTGTGCGTCAGGTTGAGCCGCTGCCAATAGACCTTGCGCCCCACGCGCTCCGCGCTCTGGCGGAAGTAGCGCAGCGGCTCGATGCCGAGTTGGTAGTAGGTGTCGCCCTTGATGAACTTGAGGTAGAAATCCTCGGTGTCAAAGGAGAAAATGCCGTAGTTGAACACCACATCAATGCCCTGCGTCTTGTCCTGCACGAGGATGGCGGAGTGTCCGTACTTCGACCACACCTGCGTGCCCGGGGTGCACGTCAGCAGATAGACGCGCGCACTGTCGCTCAGCGTCTGGGCGCCGGCGAGCCATGAACACAGGCATAACGCTATTGTTATCAACCACTTACGCATATATCATTATCAGATTAGGCACAAACGTAAACACTAGCCCCAGCAGGTAGCCGCACACCACCTGCATCGGCGTATGGGCTTTCAGGTAGATGCGCGCGTACATCAGCAGCAGCGACAGCACCAGTACCGCGACCACCATGGCGGTCACGTCCACCCCGCCGCACAGCCCGTAACTGCA
>SAMEA104315424__coassemble_891_pt1 | contig 16317 bp, 8 predicted proteins | sample SAMEA104315424__metabat2_low_PE_013 | metagenome-assembled genome bin SAMEA104315424 (sample SAMEA104315424) | gut metagenome | biome: Monkey gut; feature: monkey-associated habitat; material: faeces | place: China | collected 2013 | reverse complement strand
CATAAGCCGATGGATTGATGTTGTAAACTCCACCGTTGAGCGTAATCTTCTTGTTAGCAGACCAAACGATGTTCTTGCTCGTCGAGAACACCTGCGCATTGTTCACCACAACGCTCACTTTGTCGATAGCCTCCTGCGGGTTCTTCTCAGGGTTGGCTTGGTAAATCGGCGTATATGCCTTGAGCAAACCGCCCTCGACAAGAACCTTTATCGGCAACTTCGTATTATGTTGGCATGCGGCGATAGCACTTGCCTGCGAGGTAGAGCCGCTGCCGTTGCCTTGGTCATCAGCCGGAGCGTCGGAGGTGCTGATTATACTACCGCCATTCATTGTAAACTCTCCCGCGCGTACCTCCACGCCAAAGTTGCCTACCGTAGCATTACCTGCATAATTCCAACGTGCATAACCTGCGGCATACGCCAACGAGGATGAGCAATTAAATGTAGCATCGCTGCTGATGTTGAATTGCGAAGCAGTTTCAGAAGTGTTGTTAATTGTACCGTTCACATAAAATGCACATTGGGCATCTGCCTTACCATTGAAATTCACTACTACACCATGACAATATGTCTTACTCAACGCAGCAATACAATACCAAGCATCTTTCTGACGAAGTGTCACATCTTTTCCTATCGTCAATACCGTATAGTTCGTAGCCGGCTTGTTGTTCCCGTTCAGTGAGAATAATATGTCACCATTACCCTCAATGGAACCGCTACCCTGAATCGTAAAATCGATATTCCTCAAAGCAAAAAACTCTTGTTTTTTGTCTTCTGGGTAGGCGGAATAATCCAGTGTAAGCGTTTTGCCGTTCAAATCAAGTACACACGTTTTTCTCTTAGTCGGTTGGAAAGCGAATTTGCTCTTGCGTGTGCAATCTCTTTGCAGCACAGCAGGATACTCTTCAGAGGATGCCTGAATTGCATAGTACAGATTTTCATATTCTACCTCGTTCACAGTAGCCACAACATCATCTATGGCTATGATATGATAATACCTGTCTGCCTGTTTCGGGTGAATATAGCCATTGGCGATATAGTTGTACTCTCCTTCTTTGTATATCTGAGCAAAGGCTTTCTCCGTAAATTTGCCATACGAAACCTCTACCTGTCCGCCATTGTTGGTAAGCGTGAAGTAGTCCTTGAATAGGATGGTTGCCATAGATGCCGACGGCTTGACAAACAACTTTCCCGTAGCATTATTGACAATTTGCATAGCGGTCGCTGATTTTTCCCCGAAAGTAGCACCCACGCTTATCTCCATCATACCGTTATTGACAAAAGAGCCTCTCTTCCAACTGGTTCCCAAACGCAGATTACCATTGTTGGTAATCGTCATAGCAGAGAACTTCTCCGCATCCGTAGAAGTGGCAAAACCCAGCAAGACATACGCACCCTCAGGAATAGAGAAATCCGTATGCGCAATAATTTTCGCTTCTGTATATGTGTCTGCGCTATGCGAACAAACGGCACCCCAATCATCTGTATCCAAATAATCCACACCATTGATGCGTACTACGTACGACTTGCCGTGTTTTACCACATAGTACTCCCCTTCTTTCTCAAAGAAACTGTTTGCAGCCACGTACTTGGCATCGGGTTTATGCGTAAACTTACCGCCTGATACCACAAAGCCTCCTTGCAATTTCCCTACAAATACACCGTCTTCGATAGACAACACATAACTGGTTCCTCCGTACACACTGTAATTGTTTGTTCCCGTAGCATCCACCTTGTAAAGGCTCTCGCTACCCTTGATGGAAATGTTTGTTTTGGCAATTTTCAACGCATAGATGTTAGGAGCAACCGTTTTGCCATTATTGCTGTTTATGACTGTCCCGTTTACAGCAGACAAATCCACCTTGTTATTGTCCAGTACGATACCCGCTTTGGTGGCATTGATACCATAAAAATTTCCGACACACACAGTGGGTGTGCCTGCCTCGTAGGTGATAGTATTGTTGGCACATACTATATCACCCGACGTAGCGGGTATATTCAAAGCAATACCACACTCCCCTTGCATTCGTATATCGGCGTTCTCAATATCCATCGCACCATTCACAGGGAAGATAACAGAACTCGTCAGCAGCGTTTGTTTGGTAGGTACATTGTTCGCATCATATTTGGTATATGTCGGCGCGGTAGCGAAATTACCCACGATATGCACGCCGTCCGTAGCCGACAACTTGGCTATATTGGAAACAAAACCCACCGACATAGCGCACAGATTGGTACTCTTGTCATGGCTCACATTGAGCACCAGCGAACCCTTTTGCGTAGCGTCATCAGCAGCAGAGGCTTTAATAGTCAGTTCTCCCTCCACATCAATGGCAGAGAGTACACCTGCCTGACTCGCCTCCCCGAAACTGGTATTCCAAGTGAGTGTCTTGCCGTTGAGGTCAAGAGTGCGGGTGCCTTTGATGGTATCAGTAGCCGTAGCATCATACGTAGCGTTACTTAACATCGTCAGCGTGGTACCATCCGTCCACGCTGCGAGAGCAGTTGCCATAGTCGCATATTCACCCACAAGCGTACCATCCGCCGTTTTGGCAACCTTGGCAACATTCTGTGCCCACATTCCCGTGCTGAGCAGCAAGGCTGCCAACACCACCCATGTAGTTTTTGTCTTCATACTATCTTGCATTTATTTAATTCATTCGTACCTCGCGTTACATAACGTATGCCATTAATACATAGCGTCATCTGCGTTACATAATCACAATACTGCTCTTCCAAAACCGTCCTCTCACTTCACCCTCTGAAAAGCCCACAAAGATACAACTTTTTTTCCGAATATGCAAATACGAAATATGACTATTTTACGGGGGGGGGGTAATACAATATATTGAAAATCAATATATTACATACACAACTTTATACACAACTTTCATTATATACACACAGCAGGGTGTTTGCCATGGTGTCCCCCTGCCTACCCCCCCAAAAAAAAATGACACATTCATACGCATACAGCACTTGTTGTTCACGTAAACAATAACCGGACTTGATTTCTCAAATCGGGTGCAAAGATACAACAAAGTCAGAAGGCGTTGAGCGTTTTTGTTACTTTCCGTCACTTTCCGTCACGATTTGGTAGTTTTTGTCACTTTCTGTCACTTTTCTTTTGCAAGTGGCTGTATGTCAGTCACCTCCTCGTATCCACAATTCAGAAACAAAACAGACGCCATCAATTACAATATAATGACTTTATGAACAATCTATGAGAATACGGCGTAGCCGTCTGTTATAGTCCTCACGCCAATAGCATCATTCAACGGACACCTGCGGTGTATAGACATTGATTAGCCACAAAAACAACTTTTCAAAAAGTGTTTCTTACAACAGAAACAACTTTTACAAAAGTTCTTTTTACTACAAAACAACAAAAACAGACGTTTACATTTGTGCAATTGATATTTTTATGCTATCTTTGCAGTCGAAATAGTACATACATATCCTATGGCAACAGCAACAGTATCTCCCACACGGTCGGTCATCGTATCGTTTGACGCAAAAGATAGACGAGCAGCAAAATTTGTAGAAACGCTCAAACTGATGGATTTCTTTCAAGTGGAAGAAAGCCCGTACAACCCTGAATATGTAGCAAAAATAAAAGCAATTGACGCAATAGACAAACGCAAATACAAAACCATTAAAAGCCAAGACCTATGGAAATAGGTGAATATAGCGTAAAATTTTCTCCACAAGCCGTGGAGGATATTTCCTATTTCAAAAGGCTGGGTGATGCCACTATCCAAAAGAAAATAACCAAGTTAGTACAGGAATTGGAACAACACCCCACGACGGGAACCGGCAAAGTAGAGACACTACGATTTGCTATGTCTGGTATGTGGAGCAGACGCATCAATAGTGAGCACAGAATCGTATATCGGATAGATGAAGAAAAACACGAAGTATATGTATTGGCACTGAAAGGGCACTATTAGACAACATAAATCAACAAAAACAAAACCTATCAAACCAACAAAACTTTTACACGGACAACATATCCTCATAATATGTACGATTTACGAATTTACGATGTACAATTTATGTACGATTAAAAAAGATGTACGATTTATCTTCTTCGTCAAAAACGGAATATGCTTTTGACAACGCAAGAGATGCACCCCATTTCGTCCGCGAGACTCATAGGGACCCTGCCCGCGTCGTCTCCCAAAAGCATTGACCGTAAACGCGCTATATTCTAAAAAGCAGGTAAAAAACAAGGCTGCCTAAACTTGTCAGGCAGCCTTATGCAAACAGAGTTGCGTTGCTACACCGCTATTGGTACCACGAGGCGTACATGGCGTAGTTGTGGGCAATCTTGCGATTGATTTCGTTGGTCTGCTCGGGGTCTGCCTTCTTGATGAACTTGGCAGGCACTCCGCCCCATACCTCATAAGCCCCTACCTTGGTGCCTTTGAGCACCAACGCGCCTGCCGCCACGATAGCCCCTTCGCCTACCTCGACATCATCGAGCAGCGTGGAACCCATTCCGATAAGGGCATAGTCGTGGATGTGCGCACCATGGATGGTGACGTTATGCCCCACACTCACATAGTCGCCAATCACGATAGTGGACTTCTGGTAGAGCGTGTGGAGAACAGAGCCGTCCTGAATGTTGGTGTGCTTGCCGATGGTGATGGTATTGACATCGCCACGCAGCACGGAGTTGAACCACAGCGTAGTGCCTTCGCCGATGGTGACATCGCCCACCACCGTGGCGTTCTCCATCATAATGACACCATCCGCAATGCGGGGAGTGAGTATCTCCCCGTTGCGGTTGATAGTTTTGATAAGAGCCATTTCCTTAATTATGAATTAGCGGGCGTTGATGATAGCGAGGAACTTCTCGGCTACGAGGGCGGCACCGCCAATCAGACCGCCGTCCACATCGGGGTTGGCGAACAACTCGGCAGCGTTCTTGTCGTTGCAACTGCCGCCATAGAGGATGGTGGTGTCGTCAGCCACAGCCTGACCGTATTGTGCGGCTACGAGCGAACGGAGGTAAGCGTGCATCTCCTGTGCCTGTGCGGGGGTGGCGGTCAGACCGGTACCGATAGCCCAAACGGGTTCGTAAGCCAGCGTGATGTTCTTCCATTCCTCTGCGGTGAGGTTGAATACTGAGCCCTCGAGTTGTGCCTTGACCACCTCGTTCTGCTTGCCCGATTCGCGCTCCTCTTTTACCTCGCCGATGCAGAAGATCACCTTCAGACCGTTAGCCAATGCGAGGCGCACTTTCTCACGGAGGATAGCATAGTCCTCGTGGTAGTAGGCACGGCGCTCCGAGTGACCGAGAATGCAGTATTCGGCACCCGTCGATTTCACCATCTCGGCGCTCACCTCGCCCGTGTAGGCACCCTTCTCCTTGTCAGCGCAGTTCTCAGCAGCCACCTTGATAGGGCTGTCTTTGAGTAGTTCGGCAACGGTAGCCAAGTGGATAAACGGCGTGCCGATAACGACAGCGCACGAGGGGTTCTTTACTGCTTCCTTCAGTTCGGTAGCCAATGCTACACCTTCTTGCAGGGTCTTGTTCATTTTCCAGTTGCCTGCAACCATTTTTGTTCTCATACCTTATATATCAATTAGACTGTTTATATCAACTTGTCAACCCAATAAACTCATTCAACTACTAATCAACCCTGTTCCGAAGATTATATTTATCAATAATCGTGCCATTTTGGACTACAAACACACCCGGATTGGCACGCACAATGGTTTTGAGCGTCACGGGGTCGCATGTGCAGACGGCATCGGACAGGTCGGGGTGCTCCAGCGCAAAGGCAAGGATGTCGTCCGTGCCCGACCCCGTGAGGATATAGAACGGGTTGCCCTCGAAAGCACAATGCTCATACAACGCCTCCACGCGGGGCATGAGCGACATATCGGACTTCGACAAATCGTACATCACCACCATCGTCACGGGCTGCTCGCTCTCCAGGATGTCGTAGGTGATGTCCTCGTAGTCGGCGTTCATAATCTCAAAGTCGTGAATCGGCGGCTCGTAGCCCTTCTTCACCAGTCGCGAGTTCTGGCTCACGAACACCCACGTGCTGTCGCCCTTGGGGTAGTTGTCAAGGGTGAACGTCTGCTCGTGTCCGTCTTTGGCATAGACAAACGTGACCTCGTATTCATCGGGCGCAGCGTCCTCGGGATACTCCATCAGTTCCACGATATTGTTGCCCACCTTGTAGGGACGGAAGTCGAGCAGGGGCAGGTGCAGATTGGTATAGAGCATCAGTCCCGCCACCGCCACGACCGCAAGGGCTGCGATAGCGAGTTCCATATACCAGTGCCAGAACGTATGCACGTTGCGGCGCAGCACCACCAGCACAATGGCAAGAATAATCAGTACCACGTTCTTCCAGAACGTCTGCCAGTTGGTAATCACAAGCGCGTCGCCGAAGCACCCGCAGTCGCTCACGGGGTTGGCTATGGCGATGTACAGGGTAAGCGGCGTCATCACGCAGTAGAACGCCAGCGTAATCCACGAGGTCCATTGCGTGCGGACGTTGCACAGCAGGCACACGCCCAGCAGGAACTCCAGCACAATCAGGCACACCGCAGCGGCTCCCGCCAGCGGCATCAACTCGTTGAAAAAGCCGCCGAAGGCTTTCAGGTAGTCCTCGATTTTGTAGGTGGTGCCGAGGGGGTCGACAGCCTTCACGAGTCCCGAGAAGATGAATACCACGCCCAGCAGGACGCGGGCGATGGTGGCGATGATGGTCTTGGTCTTATTCATGGAGCGTCATCTGAATGAGGTAAAACACGGCATAGTTGAGCATATCGAAATAGTTGCCGTCGGCGCCCTCGGAGATGAGGGTCTTGTTGTCGTTGGCGGCGATAGACTTGTTGCGGTTGATTTTGGTGAGAATAATGTCGGTCAGCGACGAGGGGAACATATCCCGCCATGCCTCGCCGTAGTCATGGTTCTTGCGCAGCATGAGGGCTTTGGCTTCCGCCATGTAGTCATCGTAGAGTTCCATAGCCCGCTCGCGTGTCATATCCACGCTGTCGGCAAAGCCTTGGCGCAACTGTATGAGTCCGATGATGCTGTAGTTCACTATCGCCATCATCTCGCCCTCCACGCTCTCGCCCACCAGATTGACACCTGTCATCTCTATCTCGCGCACGCGCTTGGCTTTGATAAACAACTGGTCATTCACCGTTTGCGGACGCATGATGCGCCAACTGGGACCGTAGTCCCGCATCTTCAACTCGTAGATGCGCCTGCAACGCGCAATCACTTCGTCGTATTGCTCGGAAGTATTCATAAGAGAAACAAAGGACATCCCCTACCCCTCCAAGAGGGCATCCCCACTACGCCCGCAGGCTTGTGGGGACCCCGCTAAGGAGGGGCTGCTGGAAGTCATATTTATACATTATTGTTATCATACAGGGTCAGGGCACCATCACTTTGACGGTGTAGCCGGTGCCACGGAGGATATAGATACCAGCCTGCGGCACAATGAAGCGTGCGGTACGTGTATCGGATTCCGTAGCGAGGAGTTTGCCGGTAGCATCCAACAGGCTGATTGTCTGATTGGAAACGGCAGTAACCTCGATAGTGTGCTCTATGACACGGACAGACATACCTGCTTCCACATTATCCACTGCCGTCAGACAAATGGTGAATGTTTTGGTTTCCGCTTCTGCCAAGAAATTGCGCTCCGCATTGTCCATAGGACGTACAGAGATAGTGAATGTACCTGCCTTGTCTGCATAGTAGATATATTGCTTGGTATCGGCAGATGAAGAAATGATTGTTTTCACCAATTCCTCACCCGATTCATCGGTAATGACGATGTAGAACTTCTGCGCCTCACTGGTCCATGTAGCCTTAGCCAAATACCGGTCGGTGGTAACAGAGAGGTTGCGAATAGCATAATTGTTGACCGGTTCCTCTTTCAGAGTGAATACCGATGTAACAGTCAGAGACTGCGTTACGGTGAACAGCAGCGGATTGGCAGTGTATTGTGTACCGTCAACAAGCCAATAAGCAAAGTCGTGGGTGGCATCGGGAGTAGCATAGAGAGCCACTTCCGTGCCCTCGGCATAGGATTGTGCGCCTTGGATATTGGTGGTACCGCCATCTGCCGTATTTACCGTAACGGTGTAGGTGGTGACAGGTTCAAAGTTCGCAATCAGCGTGGTGTCTTGGCTGATGACGATGGTACGGGTGGCGGAGGTGTTTTGGTCGCTCCACATTGTGAACCGGTAGCCCTCATCAGGAGTCGCTGTGATGGTTACGACAGAGCCTTCGTCGTACGTGCCATTGACTTCGCTATTCACACTACCACCTGCAGAAGCCCCTATCAGAAGCGAGTAGCGGGTCGGCGTAACAGGAACAGAAGATATATAGAACATAGCGGAAACCGTCTCGCCAAGGTAATAATAGTAGGTCTGCCCCTGACTAACAGGTGTTACCCGCAGTGTGTAATACCCCTCAGCAAGGTCGGTGAGTTCGTAATACGTATTTGCCGTGAGTTCTTTACCAAGAAAACTATCATTGGCATCGTATAATGCCACCTCATACGCCGAGGCTATACATGACCAAGAAGCCACTGCTTTAGTGCCAATGGTAACGACATTCAAGTTCTCAATGATGTATTGCTGCTTCTCGGGGACCTCAAAGTAACCGCCATTGGCAAAACTTACTGCCGTAGTATCTGCCATTCGGGCATATACTTGCCAATAGTACTCCCCGGGTCGCTCGAACTTGACAGAGACAGGTCTGCCATTTACCAAATGGTGCCAATACGTATCGCCCACCCATGTACAAACCCGCAACGAGTAGAGCGGAGCCTCCGTGTCAGCGTCCCACGTGAAATAGTAGGTGATGCTGTCTTGCGTCGATACTTGCAGGTTCTTGGGTGCGTACGGGTTCTCCTGTACTTCAAAGGGAGTGCCCTCTACGAACTCGGAAACAGGCACATAGTCTGTGGTCAGGGTGCGCACGCGCCACTGATAACTTCTCGCACCATTGAAGATGAGAGAAAGACTCTTGCCGTCTTCTACGTAGTAGGTAGCATAATCGTCCCCGCCTATCTGCTGCAAGCGTAACTCATAGTAGCCATCCACATTGGATTTCCATGTAAATTCCGCACCTGTGATGCTTATATTGACTTGCAGGTCATAAGGTAGGTATTGAGCAGCGTACGCATCGCACGGTGCTACGCTGTAGTTCCACTTGTAGCCATCGTAGTCGCCCACTGCCAAGCACGTATCTCCAGAGAAAGAAGGAGAGTCATAGGTCTGTTGGCATCCGTTCCATTCCCTCTTATCCGTAAGCGGGTTACGGTCCACCAGGAGACACTGAACACTATTGGAATAGATAGTGAGTGTTGCGGTCCACCAGCCATCGGCTTGTTGCTGTGCCTGCGTGCAGCCGTAACTTTGGTCTGTCCACCAGAAGCAATACATACCATCGGATGTGTCCATACCACTTGCTGCGGGGATATAGGAGCGTACGGTGATGTTCTTGCTCGGTGCGTCCGCAGCGGTGAAATAGTAGGTATCCGCAGAAGCAAGGACTTTTCCGTGTGTGTCAAGCGGTGTGACGGCTACGTAGTAACCTCCTGTGGAAGGTACGGTATATTGCCATGTGTGTGTAACAACATTGGTGGTGTACAAGGTTGTCCAATTGTTGTCATAAAGGGTTACCTCGTATTGCGGTGCAACACCTCCCCATGTGGCTGTTGCGAACAGTCCTTGTGCAGATACAGACAGGTGGGATATGGAGAAGTCCGGTGTGCCGTACACAGAAACCATCGTTCCATTCTTGTATCCTTGGAAGGTGGTGTCGGCTGTGCAAGCATATACTGTCCAGTTGTAGTAGCCTGACTCGGTGAATGTATAGGAGTCGGACATCTGCGATACGACATGCGCATGAACGGCGTTGTCGGTACTTGCATTCGTTATGACAATATAGTATAACGGTGAGGCTTGCTCGGCAGTCCATGTGAAAGTGTATGTGTAACCGTCATCGGAATCGGCTTGCAGGTCCTGCGGTTCGTAGGGGTTAGCCGGTATTATCACATCAGGACCCTGTACATAGTCCGATAGCATACCTCCCTCATCGTCCAATGTACATACTTTCCAAGACAACCTACTATTATCCAAGCCCGTTGTATTGAGGTGCAGTGAGGTTCCGTAAGCAGTAAATGTATTGACCGTACCATCTTCCTGCGTGAGTATTATCCGGAAATTGTTTCCCTGCTGCACCATCCATGACAGAGTGACAGTACCATAGTCCGTTGCGGCTTGAAGGTTGTATGGCGTATATACAGGGTCGGCATTCACGAAAGCAAAACTCTCCTGCACGGCAGAGCCTATATAGTAGGTTTGTTCCTCATTGACAGGGCGTATCCATACCCAGTATGTGCCTTGCTCCGAAGCCGTATAGGTGTAGGATTTGGCAGCCTGTAAGGAGTACTCTGTCTCATTGCTATTATTGTCGTATATTCTGATTTGATAGTATGGTGCATCGCCTTCCCATGTGATAGTAGCAGTAAGACCAGACTTTCTGATTTGCAGGTTAGAAACTACACTACTTGGTGCGGACGTAACCGTAATGGTGCCCTCGGCACACGTTTGTGCTATCTCTGTGTCGTCTTGCAAGTTGGCAATCACACACCATGTGTAGTCTCCATTGAGGGCGAGAGTTACATCACGATACAGGTATGCGTCCGTAGAAGTATGGTAATAATTATCTCCATTGCTGTATGAGATAACCAATGTATATGACGCGGCTGTGCGGTCTGCCTGCCATGAGAAAGTGTAGTGGTACCCGTCATTGCTCGTAGCAGTAAGATTGTAGGGCTGATAGGGGTTTTCTTGGATTATGAAATCGTTGCCTTGTACCCAGTCAGACAGGATGTCTCCGTTCAATGTGCGTGCGCGCACCCACCAATGATAGGTGTCAGCGGTTTGGAATGTCATTGCGGTAGAAGTTCCATATACGGTAGCAGTTTCTACGTAATCGCTATTGTCGCGTGTATATTTGAGTTCGAAGACATCTCCTTCCACTACATTCCACGAGAAAGCAGCATTGACATAACTGGTTACAGAGACTTGCAAGTCAGTAGGAATATAGTTGGTTGCTATTTCCTTCTTATATACGTAGCCATAATACAATTCGGGCGTGGTACCCCTGTAGTTCTGGAGTCGTGCCAGCAGTACCACATCATCACCTGCCGCCAGTTCCTGCCCCGTGGTGAATTTGGTATTGTCCAGCCAACGCAGACGATATGCATACAGGCTGTTCTCCACATTCTTATCCTTGATGTAGAATCTTGCATTTCCGTAGTCTGTGCTTATCTCGCTTATGGTAGTAACATCGCCACGTACAAAATAAGGTATCAGAGAGATTTCATCGGCAGACAATGCATTCGTCATATTCAATGCTTGTTCCACGGTAAGGGCTGTAACGGTGGTATTGCTCATCTGTCCTCCCCCTACAGACATGTAGGAAGCATCGATGCTTACGGTGTCGGTATATCGGATGTCGTTTGCCACTATGGTGTAGGCGATTTGATAGTTACCGTTCCCGTCCAGCCATACGGTGGTAGCCCCATCGGTAACGGCTTCTTCGATATTCTGTCCCTTTGACGTGTAGTAGAGTTTGGAGTACGAGGCAGACATGGTGCCGATAGCACTTGTGGAATTGGCATCAAACAGGTAAGAGCCTACCACAGAATAGGGTGCTGCACAATACAAATCAAGGCACAAACGTGCAGCAATAGTATTGGTAGTCGGGTCATCATAGGAATAGAGGTGCAATTCCCTGTTTTTATATCCATAGAAAACAATTTTACCATATCCGAAATTCATATTCGGCGTTGCGGCAATGGGTGGCGTAGAGCAGTCGGTGGCATTGATATTGTATTTGTACATATTGGTGCCGCTTATCTGCAGACATATATCACCTGTAATGTTCTCGTAGTTATAGGTCTGCTGTGCGTCCGACCATCCTGCGGCAGCCACGTCCTGATTGACGGCAAGACAGTTGATTACGGAAGCGGCAGAGGCAATGGTAGCCGTGTACCAGCCATCGGCACCCAGGGTAGTGGGGACGCATTGCCCTTCGGCATTGTCTTCCCACCACCAAATCCACAGACCGTTGGAGATGTCCATGTCACAATCAGCGGCTTTGGCAAGGCGAATGGTGTATGTGCCAGCCTGTGCGTTATCCACAAAGACGGAGTCTGCCGTCACTGTGATAGGGAAGCGGCGTTCTCCGTGTGCCGATGCGGTGAGGATAGGATATGATGTGCTGCTGTTGGTAGGAAGAACGCCCAGCGATAGTTCATAGTTGCCTGTACTGAGCGATGAGACTGAACGCCATACATCGTAAGCACTCGTGTAGTAATAGCCAGGGTTCAGGCTGTAGTCCGCGTTGATTGTCAGCGTGGTATAATAAGCATCGTCTTTGTAGATGATGTAAACAATCCGTCCTTCAGCCTGCGTGACCCCTGCATTCTGGAACGGGTAGATGCTGAATGAGATATTGTCGTATTTGCCGAGGCGTGTTTGCGAGTTGAGCGTTATATCATCGGCAATAATGAGTGGCACACCCGCGTTGCCTTGGTTTGGTTGGATGCCCGTGAAGGCTGTGACTTGCTCGGTGAAGCCCTGCCCGCTGGCAGCACCGCCAGTGCCTTGACCGGACGGGTCCATAGCGGAGATGGGGAAGTAGCCGTCGGAATAGCCGTTCCAACCCCAGTTGATGTGAACATAGCCGTTGGACTGCATGCCATCGAGGACAAAGGCATGCCCTTCGTTGCTCGGCGTGCGACCACTCATGAAGATTGGGTGATTGGCTTGCAAGTCCTGCGCAATGACAGCGAGCATCTCAGTTTCGTCCATGTAGTCCTTGGGGAGGACACGCATGCCCGCATCATAGCCGAAGTAGGTGATGAGGGACTGCATCATGACATTGGAGTTGGCTCCACTGCCACCGTTGGCAGATATATCGTAGTTCATATCGCACGAGATACCCACATTGGACATCAAGGTAGCGACAGCGGTAGCCTGTGTGGTCGTGTAGGTGCCGTTGTAGTTGGGTATCATGTTCGACCAGTCGAAAGTGACGTTGGCGAAATCGGAGGAAAGGGTCTGGCTGTTCCACTCGTAGGAGTGAGAGCCGGTGCCGCGAGTAGGATACTTGTGGTAGTACATGATTTGGCTGGCGGCGGTGGCTACGCAGCCCGTAACACAACGCTCGCCGTCCTTGGTGGGGCAGAGGTTGTTGAAGGGCGTACCTTGTCCCCAGGCAGTTTGTCCGAGGAGGGGTGCGACGGTGGGATAGGTGGTTGTGGCATCCGTTGCGGAGAAGTTGGCGACAGTTGCAGAGGAATTGGCGGCAGCAGCGGGGAAATTGGCAGCGGCTGCCTTGAGGTTGGCGGCGGAGTTGTCGGAGAGTGAGGCTATCTCGGAAGCATACATGCGCAACCAGAAACGCATGTTGTCGGGAATGTTATCGGAATCGAAATGACCGTTGTCGGTATAGCCGAGAATGGCACGCGTACGGTCGTCTGCAGAGACAATGACAAAGCCGCCATCGTCGGCTGTGGTGTTGAAGACATAGAGCGCAGGGGTAGCGGTGTCGGTCTGCGTCTGAGTGTACGCCAGTTGCATGGACTGCACCGGTTGGGAGGCAGAGAGTGCACGGCGGATACGTTGAACGGAAGAGACAGACGGCTGATTGTCAGCAGCAAAGCGTCCTGCGATTTGCATCGCCTCTTCCATGGTGCGCGGGCTGGCAAAGGTAAGGATTGCCATGAACATGGAGATGAATAGTGTGAAAAAACGTTTCATATTGGTTGTGTTTTTTGGGGTTAATATATATGGTCTGTTCCTGCTGTGGTTGTATGTTGATTTATTTTAAGATATACGATACCTGTGGCTCAGGAATGCCCCGAATATCGGTTGGAAAAAGGGTGCGCAAGGGGTAGGTATCGGTAGCCTATTCCTTGCGCATCCCTTGCTTATCCCTTGCTGAGGGCTTGCAGCACCTCTTCGGTTGTACACGGCTTTTGCTCGCCTGTTAACATATTTTTTAGCATAACCTTGTTGGCAGCCATTTCGTCGCCTCCGACGATAGCCACGAAAGGTATGTGCTTGGCATCGGCATACGCCATCTGCTTCTTCATCTTGGCTGGCTCGGGGTACACCTCGACGCGCAAGCCCTGCTCGCGGAGCGTCTTTGCCCACGTGAGGGCGTAGCGCAGTTCGGCGTCGCCGAAAGCGGCGAAGAGCAGTTGCGTGGTCTGGAGCATGTCCGCGGGGTAGAGGTCGAGTTCGGTGAGGACATCGTAGATGCGGTCGGCACCAAACGAGATACCCACGCCGCTGACATCGGGGAGCCCGAAGATGCCGGTGAGGTTGTCGTAGCGGCCGCCACCCGTGATGCTGCCCATCTGCACGTCGAGCGCCTTGACCTCGAAGATGGCGCCCGTGTAGTAGTTCAAGCCGCGGGCAAGGCAAAGGTCGAGAAAGACTGGAAGACCTCCCCTAACCCCTCCTTCGGAGGAGGGGGACTCGGAGTGACCGTACCCGCTCGCGGATTCGTAGAGGTCGAAGATGGTGCGGAGTTCTTCGATGCCTTTCATGCCGATTTCGGATGTGGCAAGAATGGCAGAGAGTTGGTTGAGTTTGTCGGAGTTGCTGCCCGAGAGGTTGAGGATGGGCTGCAAAGCGGCAACGGCGGCGTCGGAGAGTCCGCGCTCGCGCAGTTCGTCATTCACCTTGTCCACGCCGATTTTGTCGAGTTTGTCGATGGCGACTGTGATGTCAATCATCTTGTCGGGCGCACCAATGACCTCGGCGATACCGGCAAGCACCTTGCGGTTGTTGATGTGGAGAGCGACGCGAATGCCGAAACGGCGGTACACCTCCTCGACAATCTGCATGAGTTCGACCTCGCTGACCAGCGAGTTGGTACCGATGACGTCCACGTCACACTGGTAGAACTCGCGGTAACGCCCTTTCTGCGGGCGGTCGGCGCGCCATACGGGTTGTATCTGGAAGCGGCGGAAAGGGAACTGGAGTTGGTCGCGGTGCTGGACCACATAGCGCGCGAAAGGCACGGTGAGGTCGTAGCGCAAGCCCTTTTCGGGGGTTTCGGCAGCTTTCTCGCCCGAGTTCTGGATGCGGAAAAGCAGTTTGTCGCCCTCTTCGCCGTACTTGCCCATAAGGGTGGAGATATTCTCCATGGCGGGGGTTTCAATCTGTTGGAAGCCGTAGAGACGGAAGACCGACTTGATGGTGTCGAAAATATAGTTGCGACGCGCCATTTCAATGGCTCCGAAGTCGCGGGTACCTTTAGGTATGGATGGCTTTTGTATCATGATGTTTGCTGTATTTACTGTTTGAAGATTGCGTGGAAGATACGGCTGGTGGCACCGCACTCCGACTGCACGTATTCGGCGGCTTTCAGCCCCATCTCGCGCTGACGGAGGAAAGCCTCGTCGATGGCGTTGGTGAGGTCGGTGTAGTTGCGTACGGTGCGCGCCGCATCGGCATTAAGGAGCCCGCGGGCTTCGCGGAACTTCTTCCACTTGGGTCCGAAGACCACAGGCATACCATAGACCGCTGCCTCGAGGGTATTGTGTATGCCTTCGCCGAAACCGCCGCCGATGTATGCCACGTGCCCGTAGCGGTAGATAGACGACAGCACGCCAATGGTGTCCACCAGCAGCACGCGGCACTTGTCGAGGCCCATCGGCGTCGCCTCCGAGTAGCGCACGTAGCGTCCCTCGAAGAACTGAAAGATATGGTGGAGGTGCTGGACGTCAATCTCGTGAGGCACCAGCACCAGTTTGGTGTTCGGCCGCTCGGCGATGTAGCGCGCCAGCAGTTGCTCGTCGGGGCACCATGTGCTGCCCGCCACAAGCACGCGCTCCGCACCCGCGGTGAAACCCTCCACGATGGGCAGGTCTTTGGCACGTTCTTTCACCTCCGACACGCGATCGAACCGAGTATCACCCGCGACATCCACGTTGCTGATGCCGTGCTTGTTGAGCAGCAGGCGCGAAGCGTCGTCCTGCACAAAGATGTGTTGGAAACAGGTCAGCAGACGCAGATACGGCTTGCCCCACGGCAGAAAGAACAGTTGCCCCGGGCGGAAGATGGCGGAGATGAGATAGGTAGGCACGTGGTGGCGCTTGAGGGCGTGGAGGTACGCCGGCCAGAACTCGTACTTGATGAAGATGGCGAGTTGCACATTCACGTTCTTCAGAAAGCGTTCCGCGTTGCGCTTGGTGGCAAAAGGCAGGTACACCACCTTGTCCACAAGGTCGTAATTCTTGC
>SAMEA104315424__coassemble_870_pt1 | contig 16595 bp, 9 predicted proteins | sample SAMEA104315424__metabat2_low_PE_013 | metagenome-assembled genome bin SAMEA104315424 (sample SAMEA104315424) | gut metagenome | biome: Monkey gut; feature: monkey-associated habitat; material: faeces | place: China | collected 2013 | reverse complement strand
TCGAGACGCCTTTCAACTACGGCACATCTAATTACGATGCCCTCTACTACCTCTACCGTTGGCCTGCTATCATGCCTTACGGCACCTACGAGGGACACCCATTCCGCAACTCGGTCACTGAGACCGCTGCGGCGAATATGAACAGCAACATCAAGGACTATATGCGTATGTCCGTAGGGGCTACTTTCACGCTCGGCATACCCGACCTGACCCTCGACCTTGATTACACCTACAACCTTGACAACCAAAGCATCACCCAGCGCGGTGGCACCATGGGCGGTTGGGATTTCTGGAGCGGCAGCATGCAATTGGTGGACAACTGGGCTGCCACTTCGCGCAACAAGATTGACAAGTATATCTACCAACGCAACTACCATGCGGGCAACGCCGTCCTTCGCTACAAACACACATGGAACGATGCCCACAGTTTCAATGTCTTTGCGGGTATGAATATCGAGTACAAGGAGGTGGACTACCTCAACGCCGAGAAGCGAGACCTTCTCGACCAGAACAAGGCGGAAATCTCCCTTGCCACGGGTGAGAACTTCATCTACGGCAACCACACCTCATGGGCAATCATGGGCTTCTTTGCGCGTGCCAACTATGCTTACCGCAACCGTTACCTCGTTGAGTTGAACGGACGTTTCGACGGTTCCTCGCGTTTCCCCGCCGACCAGCGTTGGGGCTTCTTCCCGTCTGCCTCACTCGGTTGGGTGGCAAGCGAGGAGAACTTCTGGGAGGTACTCAACCCGTGGTGGAGTTTCTTCAAGATTCGCGGCTCGTACGGCTCTATCGGCAACCAGGATATTGGCAACAACCGTTTCCGTGCCATCATGAGTTCCTACAACAGCGGCTGGATTGTCGGTTCCACCAACATGTTGACTTTCTCCCTGCCTACCGCCATTGCCGACGGTTTCACATGGGAGACCATTAAGACCATGAACCTTGGTATCGATACTCGTTTCTTCAACGACGACCTGGGTGTCAGTTTCGACCTCTACCGCCGTATCAACGACGGTATGGTAGTGGGCGGCACCGAAGTCCCGAGCACTTTCGGAGCCACCGCTCCCTACGAGAATGCTGCCCAACTCACCACCAATGGTTGGGAACTCTCTCTCGACTACCACCACCGCTTCTCTAACGGGTTGCGCCTCAACTTGACCGCCAACCTCGCCGATGCGCTCACTATCGTTACCAAGCACCCCCGCAAGAACACTTCCGTTCTCGACGGCAGCAACTACGAGGGCAAGATATATGGTGAGATATGGGGCTTCACCACCGACCGCCTCTTCCAAGAGGACGACTTCAATGCCGACGGCACCCTCGTGGACGGCATCGCCTCGCAGTCCTACTTCGAGAAGATGAACGGCTACGGCTACAAGTACGGACCCGGTGATGTCAAGTATATGGACCTCGATGGTGACGGTGAAATCACGTGGGGCGACAAGACCGCTGCCAACCCGGGCGACTGGCGTCGTATCGGCAACACCACTCCGCGCTATGAGTACAACTTCAAGATTGGTATCGACTGGTACGGCGTGGACCTCAACCTGCTCTTCCAAGGCGTCGGCTCGCGTCAATACTGGGCTACGGGCACTATGATGATACCCGGATGGAACTTCTCCGAGGGCACCTACTATGCCCACCAGACCGACTACTGGAAGCCCGACCACACCGATGCTTTCTACCCCCGTCTCACCGAGACCAACCAGCCTGGGCAGTATTCGGCGGCGTCCTTCAACTTCCTCTGCCAGACGCGCTACCTCCTCGACATGAGTTACCTGCGTCTCAAGAACATCACCCTCGGTTACAGCCTGCCCGAAAAGGCACTCCGCAAGATGCACTTCTCCAAGTTCCGCATCTATTTCAGTGCCGAGAACGTATGTGAGTTCGACCATCTCGGCAACCTGCCCATCGACCCGGAGACCGACACCTCTACCGGCGACGGCGGAGCCATGGGATGGGGACGTATCTACCCCTTCACACGCCAACTCAGTTGTGGTCTCCAAATCTCGTTATAATATTATATACTAATGACTTATGAAGAATAATCATATAATCCTTTCGCTCCTCCTCGCCGCTTCTTCGCTGACGTTCACGGGCTGCGAAGACTTCCTCAATCAGCCTGCCTACGACGACTTCACCGATGCCGAGTTCTGGCAGAACGAGGACCAGACCCGTACCTATATGTACGGCTTCTACACCTCTGTCTTCTCGGGCTATGGCACGGGCACATCCCACGGACCGTTCCTCATGGGGCAGACCAACAACGACGACTTCGCCTCCGACAAGCAGCAACTCAACCTCCGTCCAGAGGCAGTGCCTGTGTCCGACGGCTCGTGGTCGTTCTCCAATATCCGCAGGGCGAACTATGTGCTCGAGAATATCGACCGTATTGATGCCAACGCGGCTACCAAGAACCACTGGCGCGGGGTGGCACGTTTCTTCCGTGCCTGCTACTACAGCAACCTCACCTTCACCTACGGCGATGTGCCTTGGTTCGACCGTGTGCCTGTGGCGAGCAGCAAAAAGGAGGACATGGACTACCTCTACAAGGACCGCGACCCCCGCACCTACGTGGACGCGCGTATCCTCGAGGACTTCCGCTATGCTATGGACAGTGTCCGCGAGAACGACGGGGCTCTGCAAATCAACCGATACGTGGTGGCTGCCATGGCATCCCGCTATCTGCTCCGCGAGGGCACGTTCCTCAAGTATCATAATATCGACCTCGACATGGCAGAGCAGTGCCTTGTTGCCGCACGCGATGCAGCCCTGCTCGTCATGAACTCGGGCAAATACTCCATTGCGCCCTCCTACAAGTCGCTGTTCGTCAGCGAGGACCTCGCCGACAATCCTGAAGTCATCATGTACCGTCACTACGAAGACGGCGTACTGGCGCACTCCACGCTCACGTACTCTTTCACCGAGGCGCAGGCGGGTCTCAGCAAATCCATCGCCGAGTCCTTCCTCACTGCCGACGGACTGCCTGTATATGTCAAAGACCCCTTCTGGATGGCACGCACCGAGGGCGAGTTCTTCGCCAATCGTGACCCGCGTCTCACCCAGTGCATCCGCCTGCACTACTACCTCAAGGGCACTGACACCAAGCCGTTCAACTACGCACTTTCGGGCTACTCATGGTGCAAGTTTATGGACGACTCGCGTGCCACCACGCCGGAAGCCACATGGACGGGTTCCAAGAACGTTACCGATGCGCCCTGTCTGCGCTATGCCGAGGTGCTGCTCAACTACGCCGAAGCAGCCTACGAACTGCATCTCCTCAACGCTTCCTATCCTTTTGCTGACGCGGAACTCGACCGTTCTATCAACCTCATCCGCGCCCGCAAGGACGTCAATCTGCCTGCCCTGCACATCGTAGGCGACCAACCTTCCGTCAATGGCAAGGTCTTCGACGACCCGAAGCGTCTTGAGATAGAGCAACTTGCCGATGGAGGCATCACGTCTTCTATCTTGTGGGAGATACGCCGTGAACGCCGTATCGAACTGTGTATGGAGGGCTTCCGTCTCAACGACCTCAAGCGTTGGCGCAAACTTGACTATCTTTGGAACGGTTGCAATCCTGATATTCGCTTTGGTGCCTACATTGTTGCTGACAATTATCCCAACAAAGACCCCGAAATCGTCTTTGAGGACTCGTCTGCCAAAGAGGGGTATATCCTCCGCAACACCGAGGGGCAGCGTGAGCGTCCTGTAGCACGCAACTATGTCAATCCCGTGCCGTCAGGTCAAATCACCTTGTACAAGACCAAGGGCTACACCCTTACCCAAACCAAGGAGTGGCAGTAACCCGCGAAAGACTCCCTATATCCTCCCGATAAAGTCTCGACAAAAAATTGAGACTTTATTGGGAGGATAGCAATACGACATCAAGGTGTCATACTCTGTTTTTAATGGGCTTTAATGGAGAATAATTGACGACTGATTAACGGCAATTAATGGAGGCTTATGACTTACATGGTAATTAGCGGAGCCCGTCCTCTGATATTATCGTTTATTAATCGATTCAAACAGCAAGGGATAGGCAACCCATACGCAAGGGATAGGCAATGGATACACCATTCATAAACGAGTAATTATTATAAAATATAAACAGCCAATGCGGAGCAAAATTAATGGTTAATTACACGGTAATTATATGTTTATGGAGAAAATTAACGGTCTATTACACGGCTATTAACGGAGAATTTTAATGGGTCTGCATGGCTTTAATGGAGCAAATCACGAGCATTAACGGCAATTAACGGAGAACCAATATGTTTTCGGTAGTCATTTGCGGCTACCAGTGAGATGTAAAATATTCAATTAACGGAATGTATATGAAACGTAATCTTTTCTTTTCGTGCATCGCCCTTATCGGGTTGTTATGCACACCCGGGTGCAAAGGCCCGGAAAATGGCAACAATGACACCGTCGAGGCGCTCATCAAGTCCATTTCTATCAAGAACTCCACCTACAACGGCACGGTGGACAACAACGCTTACACCGTCACTTTCGACAATGTGGCAGCCGAGACCGACGTCAACGCTATCCAGTTCAACGCCAAACTCTCGCTCGGTGCCAAACTCGACAAGGACACCTACGACTTCACTCTCAACACCTCCGAGGACGGCAAGCAACTCAAGCAGGACGTGAAGGTCATCAACGGTACCAAGGAGCAGGTCTATGAGGTCTTTATCAATCTCAGTGACCCGACCTCTGACCCCCAACTCGACAAACTCGTTATGAAGTCCCGCGGCGGCACCGAGTACACAGCCCAAGTGGTGGACGGCGTACTCGCGCTCGGTATGCCCGATGAGGCAGAGGCTATCCTCTCGTCTATCACGCTTATCCCTGCACGTGCCACCTACCAATTCACCGAGATGAAAGACAATGTCCTCACCGCAGCCAACCCGGGCAAACTCGTTATCGAGTTTATGGGGCGCAAGACGGAGATGGAAATCACCTTCAAGAGCGGACCTACCCCGGGCGTTGATTTCACCCAAGCCGTTGTGCACGACTTCTCTGTCGCTACGGGTGCCACACCTGCCTATTTCGCAGGCGAGCAGGTACGTGGTAGCGACTTCGATGGTGAACACGTGCTCATCGTCTCCCGCGAAGGAGCAGAGACCCCCACACCGCGTCTGTTGAAGGTGGCTGACCTTCTCGCCAACAACGCAAACGCTCCGATTATGCTCAATGTAGAGGGCGTGACGGGTGGTACACACGTTGTCAGTGCCGGTCGTCTCTCACACGGACACATCTATATCTGCAACCTGACGGTAGCAGTCAGTGCTGCTTCGCCCTTGAAGGTATATCACTATGCATCCCCGACTGCTATGCCTGATGTATGGACATGGGACGGTGTCATCAGTATCAACGGCAACGACACCACCAAGTATGCCGGACGTATAGGCGACAATATGTCTATCAACCTCGACGAGAGTGGTAACGGATACGCCTTCTTCTGCAAGCAGGAGCCCGGCGACAAGATTTACCGATTCAACGTTACCAACTTCACCACCTTCTCCGACCCTTACGAAATCAGTCTCGAAGATGTATGCTCCTACTACGGTTATGTTAATCAAGTGGACCCGGGCAAATACCTGTTCACCAGTACGTATGTGCCGTTTGTCCGCCTTATGGATGCCAATGGTACCAAACTTATTGACGATGTGGAGTTCGATTTCACCGAAGCGGACGCACGCCCCAATCACGGAGTGGACCCGCGCATCATCAACTACAATCGCGGACGTTATCTGATGTTCACTGTAGCCAACTCGCAACCGATGCACTACAATTTCGGTCCTGTTCTCTACATCATGGACATCACCGACGGTGTGGACAACCAAGCCGCATTGGTCAAGTTGTCAGAGGCTATCAACAACAGCACGGAGGAGAACCCATGGGAGCCTACGTATGGCTACTTCCTTGACTCAGAGGGTAAGACTACGGCATCGGCTTGCTCCGCTCAGTGCAATGCAGCCGAAGTGGATGGCAAGTTAGTGGTTTACACAGCCGCTGTCAATGCCGGCTTTGCCCTTATAGAGTTCCCCAAAGCCCAATAAGTATATTGGTGAGTAACCGCATAAGTATCACAAGAGGCTATCTAACGAACTTAGGTAACCTCTTGTGATATTCTTGTGGAATAGTTTGGGAAACACCTCGCCCCGCATCGTCACCATTGTTGTCGGGGACGCGGACGCCTCGTCCGCGGTAAGATAGGAGTGTAGGCGTCTCGCCCCGCCATCGTTATAAGTGATTATGAAATCATCCCGCCATAGTTGTGCAATCCAACCGAAACACCTACCTTTGTACCATAGATAGAAAAGAGAAATGAAACGAATACCTTTGTTTTTAATAGCCCTGCTAACGGCTATCCTTTGTCCCGCTGCCACGACAGCCCCGCAACAACCCGCAGAACAGACTCGCGTCATCGTCGGTGCCGAACGCACAGACGCTTACCTCCCGTTGCTGCAGGGCAAGCGCGTGGCACTCCTCAGCAACCATACGGGTATGGTGGGCGGTACCCACACCTTGGACCACCTCCTTGCGCATGGCGTGCAGGTCACGGCTGTCTTCTCGCCCGAACATGGTTTCCGCGGCACGGCACGCGAGGGCGAGCATGTGCAGAGCAGCGTGGACGAGAAGACGGGCATACCCATTCTCTCCCTCTACGACGGCAAGACCTATCGCCCGTCGGCAGAGTCCATGGCTCTGTTCGATGTGCTAATCACGGACATACAGGACGTCGGACTTCGTTTCTACACCTACTACATCACCATGATGCGTCTCATGGACGCTTGCGCACACAGCGGCAAGCAGTTCATAGTCTTCGACCGACCCAACCCCAACGGATACTACATCGACGGACCTATCTTGGATATGCGCTACAAATCGGGCGTCGGAGCCTTGCCTATACCTGTGGTACACGGTATGACATTGGGCGAGTTGGCACAGATGATAAACGGTGAATACTGGCTCAACGATTCTCTGCAGGTTGATTTGACGGTCGTTACCTGTCTCAACTACACCCACCAGACCATCTACAACCTGCCTGTTCCCCCTTCGCCCAATTTGCGCAATATGCTGGCTGTCTACCTCTATCCGTCTGTCTGCCTGTTCGAGGGCACTCCCGTATCCTTGGGACGCGGCACGGACAAGCCTTTCCTCTGCTACGGGCACCCCTCTTATCACTCCGCCACGGCTGCAGACACGCTTTCCTTCTCCCCTGCCGCTTCCACGCAGAAGGGCAACCTGTGCCATGGCATTGACTTGAGCGGCATATCGGAAACCGATGCCCGCGCCGTACACTTCTCGTTGCGCTACCTGATAGATGCTTACAACGTGGTACGCGCCAATGCCGATACCACCAACGGCAAAGCATGGGACGGCAATGCGTTCTTCACGCCTTTCTTCGAGAAATTGGTTGGCGTGGACTATATCCGCCCTATGATAATCGCCGGGCATACCGAAGCAGAGATACAAGCCCGCTGGCAGCCCGACATTCAGTACTTTGCAAAACAACGCCAGCCCTATCTGCTCTACGAAGAGTAACAAGAGCAGCATTTTTTACACACCTAATTCCGACACCAGCACCTCATCCATAGCAGGATGGGCAAGGACAACACGTTCATAACGCTCCCAGAAACGTTGCATCTCGGGAGGGGTATTGCGGAGGAATTGCTCGGTGCCCTGCGCGGAAACGCGGTCAAGCACCATGCCGACGGTGATGCGGTGGGTGTCAAGGGCAGGGACATAGGTGGTGTCCTCCTTGTCCTCCACATACACCTCGCGGACGATGTGTGTCTCCTCCAGGCGCGAGAGCAACTGACTCACAAGGCGGATAGGCAGTTGGTTCTGCTGCGCAAGTTCGTGTGCCGTGAGGGGTATCTCGTCCTGCTCGAAACGGCGTATGATGATGGTCAGGAGGTAGAGCATGACATAGTCCTTGTAGCGGCGGGACATGTGCTGCAGGTCGCGCTCGTAGGCAAACATCTCGTTGTTCTGGATAGCGAAACCCAGTTCCGCGCCCACAATAAGGAGTAGGCAACTGATGTGTAACCAGATGAGAACCAACGGGATAGCCGCAAAAGCACCATAGACGACGCTGGTGCGGGTGAAGAACATCATAAGGTAGGTGCTGAGCATCTGTATCAGTTGGAACAGCACCCCGACCAGCACCCCGGGCACTACCGCAGCCACGAACCGCACTTTGGTGTTCGGAATGGCGATGTACATCCACGTGAAGATACCCGACGCCACGATGAACGGCAGTATGCGGAGTGTCCATCGGCGGAGAGGTTCTATCGCCTGTATCAGCGGGTTGGATGCCGCCGACCCCAGCAACAGAGACAGACCCGAAGTGACGATAATCAGCACTGGCACCAGGAACAGGATGGCGAGGTAGTTGGCGAACTGCCGTCCGAATGAGCGCGACTGGCGTACATTCCATATACCGTTGAAGGAGGTCTCCACCATACGGAAGAACGAATACACCGCCCAAAGCAGCACCAGCAGTCCGATGCCTAAGAATACCCCGCCCTGCGCGGTCTGGAGGTAGCGGTCCACCCACTCCATGATGGTCGGGACGAGGTTGGTCTCGCCGAGAAAAGACTCGTTAAGTTTCATTTCTATCACCTGCTCGAAGCCGAAACCGCGTGCGATGGCAAGAATGACGGCGATGATGGGAACGATGGCGAAAAGCAGCGAATAGGTGAGGGCATTGGCGCGGACGTTCAGGTCCTTGTCGCGGAAGCCCCTGACAACCAGAATGATAGTCTGCAACAGTTTGTACCGTACACGCTTGTGGCGGTTGCTGAAGTCAGCGCGGCTGTGTCGCCACAGGTCGTACTGAATAAAGTCCCGTATGTGTTGCCAGCGGTTACTCACAGAGGGTGCTTATGGCTTTGCGGGTGATGTCGTCATCGCGCTCAAAGAGCGGGAAGAAGCCCTCGTCGTTGAGGATATTGCGGACGATGTAGGCATTGATGAGCCGCTCCAACAGCGGGCGCGACTTGGCTATCTGCTCTTGCTCGGGCTCCACACCTTTCTCCTTGGCGAAGGCCACAAACTCGGGCATCCAGTTCGCCTGCTTGAGGTGCCTTTCGAGTGACTGCCAGTCGGTGTAGCGGCTCAGTTCCTTGCGGTGCTTGTCGGTGTATTGGTACGCGAACTGGTAGGTGTAGGCGCGGTTTGCCACCTGGTTGAAATAGGGCGTGAAGCGTGTGGTGTCGCGTCCTACAAAGACATCGGGCATGATGCCGCCGCCACCGTGTACGATGCGTCCGTGCTTGGTGAGATATCCCGTAGTGTCCTGATAATGAACGCTATCCGCCGAGAAGAACTCACCATGCTCGTAGCGGTTGACGATGTCCATCTCGTAGTCGTCCTGGTCGCCGAGGGTGTACGGCTTCTGGATGCAACGCCCCGATGGGGTGTAGTAGCGCGCCACCGTAAGGCGGATAGCACTGCCGTCGGAGAAGGGCAGTTGCTGCTGCACAAGCCCCTTGCCGAAGGAACGGCGACCGATAATGGTGGCACGGTCGTTGTCCTGCATAGCCCCTGCGAATATCTCGCTTGCCGATGCCGAGAAGTTGTCAATCAGCACCACCAAGGGTTCGCGTTGGAAACGCCCCGCCCCGTTGGCACGCGCCTCGTAGCGCGGGTAGGAACGCCCTTCGGCATAGACAATCATGTCGCCCCTGCTCAGGAACTCGTTTGCCATCTTGATGGCCTGGTCCATAAAGCCGCCCACGTTCTCGCGCAGGTCCACGATATAGGAGGTTGCACCCTGCCCCTTGAGGGAGGCCAGTGCCGCGATAAACTCGTCGTAGGTATTCTCACCGAACCGGTTAATACGCACGAAACCAATCTTTTCGCCTTTCTGCTTTGCCTGCTCGGGCGTGATGATGAACTTGGCATCCACCGAGTGGACCGGCACATCGTCGCGGGTGACGGTGAAGTTGAGCACCTCAGGGGTGCCTTTCCTCTTCACGCCGATAGTCACCTGCGTGCCCTTCGGACCGCGGAGGGTATGCAGAACACGCTCATTGTTAATGCCTTTGCCCGCGAAAGCAGAGTCGTTGACCGTCACAATCCTGTCGCCTGCCAGCAAGCCCACTCCCTCGGACGGTCCGCCCGGGACAATGGCAACAATCTGCACGGTGTCGTTCTGGATGGAGAACTGCACGCCAATGCCCGAGAATGAGGACGACAACTCCTCGTTCACCGCCTGCAAATCCTTCTTGGGGATGTACGCGGAGTGCGGGTCAAGGTGCTTGACGAGGTCCACCATCACATCTTCAGTGATGCTGTCCACATCGATATCCTCCACGTAGGCGGTCTTCATCAGTTGCAGCAACTGGTCCACTTTCGATTCGGGCTGCTGGAAGAGTTGCCCGTTTTGTATGTAGAAACGCTGGGCGTTCACCTTGTTGGACACCGCGTTGCCAATCAGAAAGCCGATGAGCAACGCCACGATAGTCAAGGTAGGGAAAATATATTTCTTCATAGTTCTTATTACTTGGTTTCTATATTGAGTAGGTATGCACTTATCTGTCGGGCATATAGTCCACCTGAATGCCTACGCGGCGGAGCAACTCGGTGCCGTCCATGATGCGGTACTCCTCGCCATAGACCACACGCTTGATACCCGCTTGGATAATCAATTTCGAGCACTCCATACAGGGTGCGGCAGTCACATACAGCGTAGCCCCGTCGCTACTGTTGTGGCTACGTGCCACTTTGGTGATGGCATTCGCCTCGGCGTGCAGCACATAGGGTTTCGACATGCCGCTGTCGTCCTCGCAGATGTTCTCAAACCCGCTCGGCGTACCGTTGTAGCCGTCCGAGATAATCATCTGGTCCTTCACGAGAATGGCTCCCACCTGCCGGCGTTGGCAGTAACTATTCTCCGACCATGTCCGCGCCATGCGCATATAGAGGTAATCACGTTTTGTCTGCTTGTCCATAGACATTGATGCTTATAGAATACGTTTGTTAAACACACTTGTCAATTGTATTGGCAAAATTACTGCTTTTTACGCACATATACAAATCTTGTGCCAATCCGCATCTTGCCCCGCATCATCTTTTCATTGTCCTTATGGGAACAGGGCAACCGCACCAAAATAGTGTATGACTCCGGGGACGCGGATGCCCTGCGGGGTCCCCGCAAGTCCGGGGACGCAGCGGGGTGCTCTCCTCGTCCGCGTTCAGTTTGGTACAAACTGAATGGATTTGCTGTATTTGTGGGGACATTTGTGGGGACGACGCGTCTCGCGTCGTCACTAAGAAAATCTCGATTTCTCTTCGAATCATCATCGGGTGATTATCGGGTTGTTAACGGGTTATTAACGAGTTGTTCCTGAGAGGATACCGTATTGTTCCCGTAAGATACCCATCATATCTCCTATCCTTTACAAAACAATAGAGGTCGCCCGTATTGAGCGACCTCTTTCTCTATAGCCCCTCCTCTGGAGGTGAAGGAAATACCGCCTTATTGCGGATTTCCGATTGATGCCCTGTGGGCATCATAGAACTCCTTAGTCAGTTGGGGAGGTCGTTAGGCAGGTCTCCTATTCTACCTCTACACCAGTTATGGTGTAGGTCTTCCCACCCCGCAGGATATACACCTGCCCGTCACGGAACACCTTGCGGGGAGTGTCGCTCTCCTCTGCCGCTACATTCACCACTGGAGTGGTAGGTACAAACAATGCCTCTATGCTCACATCTTTCTCTATCGAGAACGAGTACGGATTGGCGATACTGCCATCACTCCATTGTTTGAACTCATACCCATTATTAGGTGTAGCCGTCAATGTCACCTCACTGCCATACGGGTAGGTACCGCCACCCGTCACTTGTCCCTGTTGCGGGTCACAAGTAGCAGATACCACATAGTTCTGCAGCGCAAACTCTGCCGTATAGGTGGCATCGGCAGTCACCGTCACTTTGCGCGGATTGTCCTTGTTGCCGTCACTCCATTGGGTAAATGCATACCCCTTGTTAGGCACGGCGGTCAATGTCACCTCACTGCCGTCGGTGTATGTCCCACTGCCGCTCACTTGTCCCAGTTGTGGGTCACAGGTCACGGTGATGGTGTATTCCGAAGGTATTTCCTCAATATTGAATACTCCCCAATAGGGGTGTGCCTTGTACTTCTTGGCACATCCTGCAGGTACACGCAAAGTAGCCCCTGTTCCTACTTCGGTGAAAGTATTTTCTTGAATAGTCGGCACTTTGGTAGCGTATATGGTCATCTCGTAAATACTTTGACAACCCGCAAAGGCAGACGCCCCTATGGTTTCTACGGCACTGCCAAATACCACCGTCTCCACATTCTTACACCCCTTAAAAGCATTATCTTCAATATTCGTTACTCCATTACCAATAACTACTGAAGTAAGACCTGTGCAATCGGAGAACGCCCGACTTCCAATATCTGTTACACTATTAGGGATTGTGATAGAGGTAAGACTTGTGCAGTTGGAGAAGGCACTACCTCCAATACTCGTCACACTATTCGGAATTGTAACAGAGGTAAGTCCTCTACAACCCGAGAAAGCATTATTCCCGATGCCTGTTACACTATTGGGGATTGTGATTGAGGTAAGACCTGTGCAATTGGAGAAAGCACTGCCTCCAATACTTGCTACACTATTGGGAATTGTGACAGAAGTAAGACTTCGGCAATTAGAAAAAGCAGATGATATGTATGTAATGTCATCCGGTATTGTTAGTTCTGTTAATAAAATATTATTGATGTATAAATCTTGAGCATAAACTATTGGATTACTATCTAACTCTATATTAAGCCAGCCTTTTACATCTCCTATATAATTGACTTTAGTAAGCCCCGTGCAGCCTAAGAAAGCATTGTACCCAATGCTCGTTACACTATTCGGTATGATGATTGAGGTGAGATTTTCCATACCGTTGCATAACCTCGCAGGGATATATTGCACACTATCGCCGAATACGAAGGAAGTTATTTGTTTGCTAACAGGTGAACTACTATATGGTGCATTTTCACCTTTATAGTTTTCAGCGTTCCAAACAACAGACGTGATGGAGGAACATCCTTTGAAGGCATTATCTCCAATACTCGTTACACTCTTGCCAATGGTGATAGAGGGTAAATTTTCCATGCCTGTACATAAATAATCAGGAATATGCTGTACACTATCACCGAATACAAAGGACGTTATTTGTTGGCGTATGTCAAAGTCATTATAGTAGTCACCATTGTAGTAGTAAAATGGAGTACTTTTTTCGGAAAAACCATCGCAGTTCTTTGCGTTCCATGCAACAGCAGTAAGACTACTGCAACCTTCGAAAGCATACACTCCAATACTTGTCACACTATTAGGAATGGTGATAGAGGTTAGGCTACTGCAAGCATAGAAAGCACTCTCTCCAATGCTCGTTACATTATTTGGGATAGTGATAGAGGTAAGGCTACTGCAATCATAGAAAGCACTCCCTCCAATACTCATTACACTATAGGGAATAGCGATAGAGGTAAGACTCCAGCATTTACAGAAAGCACCAACTCCAATACTTGTCACACTATTCGGAATAGCGATAGAGGTAAGGCTACTGCAATCATAGAAAGCCCAATCTCCAATACGCGTTACACTATTCGGAATAGTGACAGAGGTAAGATCTGAGCAATTATGGAAAGCATCATCTCCAATACGCGTTACACGATACACGTTATTGTTATAAGTGACCGACTCTGGGATATTAGCAGTGGTCAAACTTTTGTATGCGGGACCACTATTTGGATATTGTTCATACGTAACTTCCACAGTGTAAGGGGTTTTCGAACTTGTGATGTTATAGCACAATCCATTCACCTTGAAATCATAGGCGGAAAGCCCTACAGCTACCGATAACAGTAGCCATAGGGAAAATAATCTTGTTTTCATACTTTACGTCGTATATAATAATTCTTATTTTGTTTTCTACAGGATAAGCCGAACTTTTGTTCCGACTGTATAGAGTATCGTGTGTAAATTTCTTCAGGTAACAACATCGGATCTCGAAGTTGCATATTATTGAAATACACATCCACTATCGTTGGTAATAAAGATTCTTTTATCACAGAGATGCTTTCGATTGTGTGGCTGGTATTTTCATATATTACACACATTTTTCCAATAGGAATATATATTGTACTATTGCTCTCATTATCAAGCAATTGTACACTAATGAAGTATTGGTTTTCACCATTTAGGGTATTCTGAAGTGTCGGAAACACTCTACCATTTGTAATCTGAGTATCAACATCGGATAAAAGTTCAACATGGGCATCTATAATGTCCCATGTTTCAGAATCTACCTGCTTGTTTCTATAGTGGTCATCTATGAACTGCCTTATCACATCTTTGTCATCGCATACCAAGTGAGTGTAAAAATCATCATCTACCTCTGTGACTTGTCTGTTAGTTTTACATCTGACTTTGAGGTATTCAGTCCTGCTTTGGTCTTCTGCACCATAGTGTTGGATGCTATTCCTACACTTCCAAATGAACTGAACTTTTATTTCTATTTCCATACATTCTTACCCTAATACGTGTCGGGCGCAACTTTTTGTTTGCTATGGGCACTCGCATAAATAGTAATTTGATTGACAGACATTTGTCCACCATGCCTGTTGTTTAGTTGCTCTGTATGGCATGCCGTAAGACGACACATACGGACATAAAAAAGCGTAGACCTCGAGTTGCTTATTCACAACCTGAGGCCTTCGCATTGCCTATGCCATCAAACAAACAACAGGAAACCTACGCGGATATGACTGCATACCAATCCTTGTGGTATAATACCACAAAAGGGCACGATACACCTGTACCGCGCTGACAGTATGAATACGTCATACCAAATAGGCATCTATTGCTACTTTGTTTTTGATGACATTGCGAAAAGTTGCGAAGTTTTCAGGTTGTCAAATACAAAGCGTCAATAAACGCTATCAATATGTACAAACCTGCACAAATTACGGGGCACTACCCCTTGTGAACGGGTTTGCGCTGCAAAAGTAAGGATTTATTTGCAAATACGCAAATAAATCTCAATTTGTACAAGGCAAAGTATCATAATTGATATGATGCGGGGTTATTGTAAAAGTACAATTGCCCCACAGAGTGTAATGCCCCACAGCCTATGGAGCAATTGAAAAAGACATATTATGAGTGTATGAGTACATCACCGCTACTTGATTCCCCGATTTCTAATGGGTCTTTAACGGCTTTAATGGAGAAAATTATATGGTCAATTAACAGAAAATTCGTGGTTAATTACATGGGAATTACATGTTTCTATATCCCCACGTTGCACCCCACAGCCATATTCAGTTTCTGCCCTCCTGCTTGTGCCACGGGCAGTATCAGGTTATCGGCATTCACGTCCCATGTATTGAGCATCACATGTGCAAACGCCTGCACGGCATACCCTTGCATATTCCATTGCTTCTGCAACTTCAGTCCTATCAGATTGACCGCAAAGTTACCCTGATACCCCGTGTACATACTCTTTGCTGGGGTCATACCCACACGCGCCGCAAGTGTCCAGTCGTGCGTCAGGTCGAAATCATACCCCAACTCGAAGTAGGTGGAGTACGCCCTTTTCAGCGTCCCGTCCTCCAACAGGTACCCGTCCCTGCCAAACGTGCGCATAGCCACCAGTATACTCAGCGGCAACTTGTTGCTCACCCTGTATGACATACGCCATTCGCCCGTCGTGCCTCCGCCGCCCGGGGCGTGATTCTTCATATCGTGTCCCGTCTGCATAGCGGTCAAAATAGTACATGTGCAGGTAATAGAACTGGAATCCCCATCTGCTGAAACCGATAGAGAAGTCCACCTCCGGGTTCAACCCCGTAAACGCCCAATCCGTAGCACCCACATTCCACCACATATTGGCAAAGAACCCGCCATAGCCCACCGTCACATCCGCCTGTGCACTCAAGCCGCCCACATACAGTCCGCGCCAGATATAATTGCTTGTCACGCACGCCGATGCACCCCATGTGAAGCCTACATGGGCGGGATAGTCGTCCAACCACTTCTTCTCCGTAGCCGGCACATCTTTTCCTTCAAGCGAAACATCTGCTTCTTGTGCGCATATCGGGCACAGTACGCCCAATATCAGTGCCATAATGACAGCACTTTTTCTTAACAATGGCATCAGACAGGTCTTTATCATATCATTTTGTATAAATCGCAGCAAAGGTAGTACATTTCTCCCACATACGCAAATCCCTTGCATTTTCCCATCATAGGAATATATTGCTGCGCTTGTGGGGACGTGCCCGGGAGACGTGAAGCGTAAGGCGGGTGTGCATAGCACACATACTGAGCGCCTGCGGGGTCCCCGTAAGTCCGTGGACGTAGCGGGGTGCTCCAAGCGAAGCGAAAGCCAGTGGCTTGAGCAGAACTCCTTATCGGCTCGCGTCGTTATGTGGCAAAAGGGGACAAATCGTACATATTTACCAAATGTCCCAATAAATCGTACATCGTAAATGTGTAAATCGTAAATGGGATGTCATCCCCTCACCCTCCACATACCACCCGGCAGCGACTGCACCA
>SAMEA104315424__coassemble_862_pt1 | contig 16789 bp, 12 predicted proteins | sample SAMEA104315424__metabat2_low_PE_013 | metagenome-assembled genome bin SAMEA104315424 (sample SAMEA104315424) | gut metagenome | biome: Monkey gut; feature: monkey-associated habitat; material: faeces | place: China | collected 2013 | reverse complement strand
GGGGCCACACGGGGAAGATGCCGTACTCGTCGGGCTCGCAATCGGAAGGCGCCACGACATTGTAGGGGTTGAGGAAGCGGTAGCGCGTGGAGCCGTCGGGGAGTGTGGCGGTCTGGTAGGAGCAGTAGAAAGGATAGTCCTTGCCATTGATGTTGTACATCGAGAAGAATCCGTCCACGATGACCGCCTGCTCGGGCGCGTCTGTCCACGAGATGAGGGTCATGGATAGTTGGTAGGTCGCCTGCGCCGTGAGGTAGGGGTTGGTGTGCCCGTCGTCCACGGAGAGGGTAAGGAAGTACTCCTTGCCGAGTTCGGCATCGGGGAAAGCGACCTCAAAGGTGGCAGTGGCGGCGTTGTCCTCAAAAGTGACCGTGGATGGGACGGTGAAGATGTCGTCGGTGTTCTCGAGGACGGTGAGCGGAACAGTCAGAGAACCAGCGGTTTGCGTACGCTCGATAGTGACGGTATGGGTGGTGATACCCTGCGTGGGGTCCGCCTCGGAACCCGTCTCGTCGGGGGCGGAGAAATAGACTGCCGCGGTGTCGGACGGGAAGACGGGGGAGTCGGTCCGCTGTATGTTGTCGGTGCAGCCCGCCAAGAGAAGGGCGGCTGCAAGATATGGAATGTATTTCATTGTTGTTCAGTTAGTTGGGTGGTTGAACTATGCAGCGGGAGAGGCTGCTTTGGGGTTGTTGTCCGCCTCGGAGATGCCGTCGTTCGCCTCAATTTCGCTCTGCGGAATCATCCAAAGGAGGATGGGCGAGTTGGCGAGAATGGTGTACTGCCAAGCCACGGGGTAGTAGCCTGCGCCCTCACCTTTTTCGCGAACAAGGGGCTTCTGGAGCCGCATGAGGTCGAAGAAAGCAAAGCCTTCGCCCCAGAGTTCGATACGGCGCTGGAGCCAAATCTCGTCCTGCAGTTCCTCGGGGGAGTTCGCGCGGCATGTGTAGCCTGCGTAGCGGTAGTTCTGCACGAACTGCTCGAGGACGGCTTTGCCCTCGGCGGTGTTGCCCGACATGGCGAGACCTTCCGCCTGAATAAGCAGCATCTCCTCGGCACGCATCAGCAGCCAGTCGGCGGCAGCGGAGAGGGTGGAGGTGTTGTCGTTGCGCACACCAAACTTGACATTGGTGTAGGCGTTGGCGGCAGAGAAGGAGGACTTGTAGGACTGATAGTTGGCGTTGTTGAGGAGCGCGGACTCGCCGTTGGCGTTGAGCCACCAGCCCTTGCGCACATCGCCATTAGGAATCTTGGCGTAGAGTGCCTTGGGGATAGAGCGCGTGGCACCGACACCCGTGTAACCGTCTGTGTAGAAGGTGGATAGGTGAGAGGGCCAGTTGACGATGCTTGACTTGACGATGTCGTTGGACTCGCTGATGAGGTTCGCCCAGATGACGCTGTTGGCGTCGGCGGAACAGAAATTGGGCTTGCTGACTTCGACGAGAGTGTAGGGTGTGGCACCCGAGAGGGTGAGGCACTGTGCGGCATCGGAAGCCGCAGCGGCATAGTTCTTCATCGCAAGGTTGGCGCGGGCACGCAAGCCGTACGCCACCGCCTGATTGATATGCCCCTTGTCGGCACGGTTGTAGCCGTCGAGGGCAGTAATGGCGGTGCTCAAGTCGCTGAGTATCAGACTATAGACGGAATCCAGAGAAGCACGCGGGTTGGCGAGTTGCTGCTCGGTGGAAGTGTGTTCGGTGATAACGGGGACACACGGAAGGGTCTTGTTCTGCTCGCTGTAGGTGAACTGATAGATTTGCGCCATGTTGAGGTAGGCAAAGGCGCGTGCGGCACGGGCTTGCCCGTAGTTGTACATCGCTTCGCCGCTAATCACTTCAGGGTCAAGCGATTGCAGAGCGTTGTTGGCAGCAAAGATTATCTTGTAGAATACCGACCACATCTGCAAGGCATCGGAGGACGTGTAGTCGCGATCCTTGAAATCGTAGTCGTAACTGAACCAGTTGTAGCCGATATTGGGTGCGATGAAATCCTGCCCATTCGACTCGAGGGCAATGAGTTGCGCCGCCAGACCAAAGTCGTTATGGTTGCTGGCGTCCTCACCCAAGCCCGCAAAGAGGGCTATCATCTGGGCATAGATGCCGTTGATGTCGGCGGAAGATGTGGAGGAATTGCTGCTGAACGCCTCGGACTTCTGGTCGGAGTTTTTGATGTCCCCCTCGGGGAACGTGTTGAACATATCGCACGCCGCGAGGCACAGGGATATGGCAACACCTATATATATATGTAGTTTGTTCATTGTTGTAGGAATGAGAGGTTAGAATGTGAGTGTCAGTCCGCCGCTAATGGAGCGGATGGGCGAATAGGAGGCACCTGCGTCGGAAGTGGCGAAGCCTTGGCGCGGGTCCAAACCCTTGCGCGCCGACCAGAGAGCCACATTGTCCGCCACGGCATAGACGCGGAGCGACTGGATACGGAGACGCTTCATCCACTTGGAGGGCAGTGTGTAGCCGATGGTGATGTTCTGCAGACTGAGGTAGTCGGAGGACGTGAGCCACCGCGTGGAGAGGGCGTTGGTGTACTGGTCAGATGTGTTGACACGCGGAATGTCGGTGTCAGTGTTATCGGGCGTCCACGAGCGGAGGATGTCGGTATGCCAGTTCTCTCCTGCATGGTTGTAGGCGGAGTGCATGAGGTCCATGTAGGTGTAGTCGAGCAGGCGACCGCCGAGTTGGTAGGCGAATGCCACCGAGAAGTCTAAACCATACGCGCTGAGCGTGGTGCCGAAACCGCCATAGACCTTGGGGAGAATGTCGCCCGTGGCGTAACGGGAGGCGTCGGTCCAGTCGTTGGTGGTGGCTTTGTTGCCTGTGGGGTTGCCGTCGGCATCGGTCTCGTCTTTGTACCAGAGAGATTCGCCCGTGGTCTTGTCCACGCCCGCATAGTCGCGCAGATAGAGGTTATACATGCTCTCGCCCTCCTGGTAGAGGTAGTTGCCGCTTATCCACGAGCCGTTGAGTTCGGGGGAGAGTTGGAGAATCTTGTTCTTGAAATAGGTGAGATTGGCGTAGAGCGTCCACGTGACGTGGCTGGTGCTGACGACATCGCCGTGCAGTTCGAGGTCCAAGCCCGCGTTGCTGACCGAGCCGATGTTGACGGGATAACTGCTGTAGCCCATGGAGGTAGGCACGGGTTTGTAGTAGAGCATATCCACGGTGCGGCGGCGGAAGCCCTCGATGGTGCCGCCGAGACGCTCGTCGAAGAGCGAGAAATCGACACCCGCATTGAAGTTGTAGGAGGTCTCCCACGTGATGTCCTCGTTGCCCTTGTAGGAGAGCACGGTGGCGAAATCGCCGTTGGACTCGGAGAGGACATACTGGTCGGCGTAGAGGTAGTAGTTGGCTAAACCTGAGGGAGTGAGCAGGTTGTCGTTGCCCTGCGCACCATAACTGACTTTCCACTTGAGGAGACTGATGACGTCCTGCGCGGGAGCCATCCAACTCTCGGCGTTCATATCCCATGCCAAGCCGACTGACCAGAAGTTGCCCCAGCGGTTCTTCTTGGCGAAACGCGAAGAGGCATCGCGACGATAGGAGGCAGAGATGTAGTATTTGCCCGCATAGTCGTACTTCGCCTGCGCGAGGATACCCATGGTGGTGTAGCGGTCGGTGTAGGACGATGTGCTCGGGTTGAGGATGGCGTTGTTGATTTCGGCAATGCTGCCATTGAAGAGTTTGGACTTGCTGCCCGAGATATAGGAGTAGGTGTACTGGTAGTTCTCGTAGCCGAGGAGGGCATCCACATTGTGAAGACCGCCAAAGCGGTTGTTGTAAGTGATTGTATATAACTGGTTTACAGTCATAGTGCGACTCTGATTGACACCTGCCGTACCGCCCTTGTCGGCATACTGGCCATACCACGGGTTGAGTGTATATTGGTAGCGCGAGCCGTAGTAGGTGGCACCCACTGAGGCATTGAGTTTCAAGCCTTTATAGAGTTCGGCTTGGGCATACCACTTGCCAGAGAACATGTCGTTCTTGTACTTGGCCTGGTCCAATTCCACCGATGAGGCGGGGTTGGACTGCGTCATGAAAGGACGCTGCACACCACTCGCCACGGACTTGCCATCGCCGTAATCATAGACGGTGTAGCCATTGGCGTCGGTCATGATGTTGCCACCGGCATCGCGCACATAGAGTGGGTAGATGGGTGCCACGTGATTGCTGACATAGAAGAGGTTGCCGCTGGAACCCCACGTGGTCTGCTCCTCGGGGTAGTGCTGGTCCACGTGCGCATACGCCATATTCGTGCCGATTTTCAACCATTTTTTCGCCTGATAGTCCACCGAGATACGGGAAGATATACGTGAGTAGTCGGAGTTCTCAATCAGTCCCGTATCATCGAGATAAGAGGCTGATGCATAATAGGTTAGTTTGTCGGAAGACCCCGATACATTGAGGTTGTACTCCTGACGCAGGTTGCCCTTTTTGAAGAGTTCGTTGTACCAGTTGTCAGGCAGATAGGTGTTGCTGCCATCGGAGTAGCCGAGTGTGGCATTGGGATTGAGTTTGCCGTTGGTACCTATGAGCCGCTGCCCTTCGGGGACGGTGTAAACAAGGTAGCCAAGACCGCCATTGTCGGCGTCCAGCAGGTATTTGTTGGCGTATTCGTGCGCCGAGATAGAGGACGCGCCATTGCAGTATTGTGACATATAGAGCGCCTCGTAGTACTTCTCGTAGTACATGGCAGGGTCGGTCATTACTGAATAGGTAGGCACGGCGCGGCTGTTGCTGCCCCATTTGGCGTCCAATGTGATTTGTGCGTCGCGCGAAGAACCGCGTTTGGTGGTGATGAGCACCACGCCATTGGCACCGCGGGCACCGTAGAGGGCGTTGCTGGCGGCGTCTTTGAGGACGGTGATGGACTCGATGTCGTTGTTGGAAAGGGTGGAAATCATATCATCGTCGGCAGGCACACCGTCAATGACGTACAGCGGCTCGTTGCTGGCATACATACTGCCGACACCGCGGATACGGATTTTGGTCACCTCACCGGGCTGCCCGTTTGCCGAGAATCCCTGCACACCGGCGACTTGTCCTGCCAGTGCGCCCGTGACATTGCTTGTCTGACGTTTGCTGATTTCGTCGCTCTTGACCACGGAAGCAGAACCCGTGAACGACTTTTTTGTACTCGTGCCGAACGCCACAACCATCACTTCGTCCAACTCGGAGGCATCTTCCTCCAACTGAACCACGATGCCATCTTTGGCTTCGACCACTTGTGATTTCATCCCTATAAACGAAATCACCAACTTCGCCCCTTGGGCGACATGTAATGAAAACTCACCGTCAATGCTTGTAATGGAACCTTGCGAGGTACCCTGCACTACGACTGAAGCGCCGATGACCGGCTCTCCATCCGAGGCACTGACGACTGTTCCCGTGATGGTTTGGCTCTGCGCGCAAACCATGCTGATGCCACTTAGGCATACAGCCAGCAGAAGTAACAATCTCTTCATACCTTATAAAACAATTATTTACAATCCAATGTGGCACTATTGCCACACTATGCTGCATATACACGAATACGCTATTTATATGTTGTATTTTTATGCTGTACAACATAAAAACGCTGCAAAAGTACTGCTTTCTCATGATACTACCAAATTAATCTTCAAAAAAACACCAAATTCATTACATTTTTATTTTCAACACATCGTTTAACTACCAATTTACATCCAACAAACGCAATATAGAAACAAACTGTATTCATATATTCCATAAGCACAACCTATTCATATCTGTACCCTCCCCTACCCGACATCTCAAATCACGGTGCAAAGATACTGCAAGCACCGAACCCGTTGAGCGTTTCTGTTACTTTCAGTCACTTTCTGTCGCGATTTGGCGCGATTTGTCACTTTCTGTCACTTTCCGTCACTTTTTGTTACTTTTCTTTTGCAACACACTGTGTACCAGACAGATAAAAGGCTGCCTGACAACTTTGCATTGTCAGGCAGCCACAATTATACGTGATTCGTCTTGCTACGAATAGCCTTACTTCACCTCGATGCCAAGGATGTTGTACTCTACACCGTTCTTGCGGATGTAGATTTGTCCGTTGCGAACAAACTTGTGTGCTTTCTCTTGCTCTGTAGCCAAATTCTCTACAGCAGAACCGGCCTTGATTTCGTATATCCAGCAACGCTTGTTAAATTCGTAGATATTACCATATTTGGTCAGTGTACCTACCATAATCACCTCATCACCTACATGCACGAGGGCTTGGAAATCAGCCTCTGACATAATCGAGTCCTTGTTCAAACCATAACTTGCATAGCACAGCAATTTGCTGGTTCCGTCCGTAATCTCAAAGTTTGCATTCTTGTAGTCTGCACTGTATGCACCCAAAGAATCTACTTTACCGATTACATACACGGTGTCTGTCAGTCCTTCGCCGGCATCAATCAAAGCCACTGCTTCCGAAACGGTGTAAGGTTTATCCGGAGTATTGGCGATATGAGTAGCCTCTTCTTTAATCTCTGCGCCATCACCTACCAACTTAACAACATCAATCTCCCAAGTGGGAGCATTACTATCTTTTGATTTGTAAACGAAAGCGATTTGGAACTTATCAGAGATATATTTCGTGATATCCAACTCTTCGGATTGAACAAATGTCCAATCTGTACCTGTAGGCATAGTAGCGAATTTGATATCTTCCCAATTCGTACCGTCTTTGGTTACTTTTACCACACAATCAGCGAACAAATCACCTTCCTGCCCTTTGTTGAATGTTTGGTTAATGCTCAGAGCCACTTGTGTTGCACTCGTCAAATCGAATACCTGCGATACCAACCAACTCTCTGCTGCATAACTGGTTCCACTTACGTATGCAGAAGCCTTGTAACCGTAAGAAGTGGATTGTTGCCAAACGAAGGTGGCGTTTTCGGGCAGTGTCTTGTCTTCAATAGTCCAACCTTTCTTTGAATCCTTGAAGTTCTTTTCGTACATGATGCCTGCTAAGGTGCCTTCCGTACCACCGGTAATGGTCATACCCGAGATACGAAGTTGACCTGCTTTCTCGCTACCATCTTTACCGAGTGTGGCTTTTTCACCAACAGTGATAACAATTTTCTTAGCACTGCCGGTCCAAGTCATATTAGCTTTACCGTCTGTAGTATCGCATTTCAATGTACCCACATTGGCTGCATTTTCAGCAGAGAAGCGATAGATGGCATCTTTAGACATCTCAAAAGTGATGTTGGTCATCTCCGATGCTGCCTCGATAGTCAGTGTACCTTTGGCATAGATACGCAAATCAGCAGCCTTGGCATTGTACGCAGGTGCAGTTGCCGCCTCTGCTTTATCTGCCGTTACTTGGAAATGACGGTCCGTCGTCTTAAACGAAGTGGCTGCATAATCAGCCATTGTGATGGTGGTCTGTGCCGATACCGACAGGGCTACCATCGTTGCGAAAATAGAAAAGACAATCTTTTTCATTTGGTTGAAATTTAGTTGTTAGTATTTATTTTTTATCAGGTACAGAGTGGGCAGTTGCCCACCCACTCTATAATAATTGCTTACTCTTTCTCTTTGACACACACATTCTTAACCTCCCATGTGGCTGCTGCAGTCTCACTGCTGGTATAGCGGAATGCAATGCGCACTGTCTTGCCACGGAAGGCCTTGAGGTCTATATCACCAGAGTTGAGGAAATCCCATGATGAGCCGTCAGGCACAATATAATTGCCATTGGCATCTTTGCAGAACTCCACTTGTGTCCATGTGGCGGTTGTGACATCGGTAGTGTAGTCCACGCTGACCATCACACTCATCTCTTTCACGAAATCGGCTGCATATTTCTGCGCTTGGTCAAAATTAAGGACCGGACTCTCTGCATCTGCCAACGATACCTCGGGAGAGATAAGCCAGCCCTCTGTCTTGTAGTTGGTGCCGCTTACATATGCACTGGCTTTCATTCCGTATGAAGTAGTGGTTGCCCAAGTGTAGGTCAATGCTGCTGGCAAAATCACATTCTGAATGGTAAACTCTCCCTGGCTCTTGTTAGCAAAAGTCTCATACAAGTAATATGGCGACACAACCCATTTGCTGTCCGTCAAAATGAAATTTGATGTCTTATTTTTGTTACTTGCAAACATAGTCCATATACCATCGCTATAGGTCAAGCGGCTTGCCGTCCAACCATTTGCACCCTTATAGACTACGCAATAGACATCATCTTCGTAAGCGTATGGGACTGCCAACTTCAAATAAGTAGGAAGTTGGTGAGCCGGGTTCGTAACGTATGCTGCGTTTATGGAACGGTAGAGGTCATCACCTGCCACAAACACATGTACATCGTCTATGGTGTACAAATTCCAATACCCTGTAGTATCCAATCGTACCACTTGCTTAGAGTGATTGCCCACAGCCTTATAATCAAAGTAAAGTATGTAGATATCCAATGGCTTAGCATCATCAAAATGCTCCAGCATCATGGTTTGTAAGCCTTCGTTATCCTGAGAGAAATTGTCACCGGTCAACCATCCTGTGGTGCTACCCATATACTCGTAGTCGTCGTCATTGAGGGTATATTCGTGCACCGTTTGGTTGTTGAATGACGACAGGTAGGAAGGCATGTTGTTTGCCACACGATATGTCACTTTGAATGTGCTACCATTGTTTTCCGGCACACTGGCTGCTGCGAACTTACCTTTTATAAATGCAGGCAGAAAGTTACCTGCAGCCGTATCACTATTGAAACATTGCGTAGTAGCCAATGCTTGCAATGCTTTGAATGTGACTGAGTCTTCTGCGTGGAGAGTAGAGTCGGTGGCATCGATGTGATTTGCCAAAGCGATGTTCTCCTCGTTTGCCGCAATAGCCGCATAGTCGTCTGCACTGAGGGTATATGTAAATACCTCACTTGTCGTGGACGGTGTTACTTTAGGTAACTGATTATCTGTGTAATAATTGGAGCAAGAGCAGAAAAATGCCCCCATTACCAAGTACGATATTACTATCTTTTTCATATTGATTCAATCATTAAATGTGGATACTTGCTTGTAATCTATGACTCTTTTAGAATGTGATCTTCAAGCGAATGTTGTATGTACGCCCCAAAGCATAGAAGAAATACACTTTGCTCTCGTCAATCACAGCATCTGCCGATGTAGAAGCCGTTGACGGATTATATGCCTTACTGATATACAACTGGTCGAGCACATTGTTCACATTACCCGACAAGGTGGCACGACATTTGCCCATATTGAAAGAGTAACTTGCACGCATATCTAGTTGTCCGCCTGTCGGAATCTTCCAAGGTGCAATCACATTCATCGTCTTACCTACGGTCAAATTAGACCCTGAGAGTTCATAGTAGGCATAGTTGCGGTCGTAGAGTGTATATTCAGCACCAATACGGAATCCCTTAAACGGCTTGAAGGTAACACCAAAGTTGGCTGTTGTTTGTGCCTGACCTCCCACATTAATACCTTTCATATTGATGATAGCCTTGGCGTGGTCTTCGGCACCCGGTTGCGTAATAGCGCCTTTGGAGGTCAAAGCATTGCCATTCTCATCGTATGCCAAACCGACAACGCTATCGCTATCCCATTTCCAACTACCGAGCGAGAGCATTGCACTCAACTCTACCCATTTGGCAGGTCTTGCTTTGATTTCCAACTCGATACCCATATGCTGTGCATTCACACCGGTCATATAGTAGGTGGTCTGGTTCTCCAATGTGCTGGACTTAGTCATTGTCTTGTCCAACCATTCTGTGAAATAGGCATTAGCCTGGATATTAACATACTGATTATTAAACCCATAACCAACTTCTACAGAGGCAATCTGCTCATTCTTTGCGTCCGGATTGATGGCATTGGAGGTGGAGGAGGACATATATGCACCATACGAATAACGGGGTGCACGACTGATGTAACCGGCATTCAAGAAAACATTGTTGTACTTCAAGAACTGATAGTTGATACCTCCTTTTATATTACCTCCTACATAGTTCACCGTTGCCGAACGGGCATGGTCTGCATCATAGTAGAAACGGTCATAACGCCAATAACTGGTATTGTTCACAGCCCCATTCACAAACGCTGTCCATGCGTCTTTACTGTACTCCAACTGAGCAAAACCACCTGCTTGTACCACATAACCTGTATAATCTCGATACACGACATCGCCCACTCCTTTGTGTTCATACAGCCAGTTGGGGTCTGCTGCATTAGCATTGTTGCTTACCAACACATTCTTGCGGGATGCATCTAAATAGTAGTCGCCGTCATAAAGGTCGATAATCACATTTTGGTGGATACCCTCGTAGTAGCGTACATCCACACCACCATAGAAATCCAGACAATCCAACCAGCGATTGGAATAAGTGGACACCAATCCATACCAGTTGTGGTAGTTGCGGCTTTCTGTCATCACCAATTCAGAACCATAATTGGATTCACGATTAATCTTTTGAATGGCTCCGTAGTCAAATGTGCCATCGTCACGACGGAATGTGGTTGCCAATGTTCCATTATTTGCTCCGCGGAAATCAGAATAGGTGAAAGATGACATTGCGCCGTTTTCTCCTGCATAGCCAAATCCGCGACCAATAGAGGTGTAGAGCGTAGTTGAAAGCGACGACTTGTGGTCAATCTGCCATACATGGTTCAAACTGATTTGCGGCTTATGATATGAGTTATAATTGCTCGATTTCTTGTTTCCGTAATCATCATATCCGTATGTAGGATTGTAGCGACGATAGTCCATACCATCCTTCATGTATTTCTTCACATCCTCCCAACCTGCTTGCGTCAATGCACCATATTTGGCTGCACGCTGGTAGTGCCATTGCGGAGCACCAAAGCCCGTGAGGCTGAGTTGGTGGTTCTCATTGATACGCTTTGAGATGTTGGCAAAGTAACTATATCCCGAAAATTGCGTTCCTTGTACATATCCTTCGCCCCATGTCTTCGAGCCGAGCACGGTGATTGCCCAGCCGTTCTTCATCAGACCGGTGGAAACGGAGAACGCCACCTTGTTGTATCCGTCGTTGCCCAAGGCATAACTAATCGAGCCGCCTTGCTTCGCATCAATACCTTTGGTAACGATATTGATGGTACCACCCACGGATGGAGCACTGACTTTGCTGGCACCCATACCGCGTTGCGTCTGCATCACCGAGGTTACATCGCTCAGTCCTTGCCAGTTAGACCAATAGATGGCTCCATTCTCCATATCGTTCATAGGCACACCGTTGATCATCGTAGCCACATTGGTGTTGTCGAAACCGCGCATCCAAATCTCGCTGTCGCCCCAACCTCCACCTTGCACATTGGTGTGTACACCCGGGGTGTTCTTGAGCACTTCCACAAACTCTCCGCCACCCAAACGCTCTTCAATATCCAAAGCGTTTACTTGGCTCATTGCCACAGGCGTCTTCTGTTGGCGTGCCATCTGACCGGTGATGGTGACATCTTCGAGACCGACAGCCTCCGGGTCCAGTTTGATAGTGCCGAGGTTGGCGGACTTCGCCGTTATCTCCGCGTTGGCGTAGCCCACGTAGGAGAACTGAAGTTTGGCACCTTGTGCGACCGACAACTTGAAGTTTCCATCGAGGTCGGTTACTACACCGTTGGTGGTTCCCGCTTCGAGAATGGAAACACCAATCAGCGGTTCGCCATTGGCGGCATCCAACACCGTACCCGTGACGGTGACCGATTGAGCATAGATGGCGATGGTCGCCATCATGCTGAATAAGAGAGTAAAGATTTTTTGCATAAAGACAATTTTTTTCGAGTATAGAAAACGCTAAATGAATACCAAAGGAGAGCAAAAAGCATATACACGGGCAAGTGGTATTTCCTATTGCTGATGTATATATACTGAAGTTTGTAACGTTACAAACCGAACTATTCAGCACACATAGAATGTACTCACTCCGACTCTTTGGATGATCTGACAGACAGGTTAAGAGTAGGTAAGACAATCGGTTGAATGCCTGCCAACGATGTTAATGCCGTGATGTAAGCACGTACATACGGGAAGAGGATAGATGGTGCATTGATGTTGAAGAAATTTGATTTCTGAGCATCTGTAAGTTCTTTGTCAAACTCAAACATCCCGTCTGCCACGATTTCAATGTGAATTGATTTATTCTCGTTGGATATCACCACCTCCAATGTATGCTTGTACATCAAAGCCTCTTCATTAACACCGGATGCCTGTGTAAATTCGACATCTAATTGCTGGCTAATCTCATCAGTAGAGTCTATTTGGATAACCGACTTGCTGATGCGATAGTTTAAGAATCTGAACTGCGCTACTTGTTCTGCCATGGCTTCTATGCTGCTAAAGGAGTGAAACAATCGTATGTATTTACATCATATGACACACTATTAAAGCCATATACCGTTTTTTGAGGCTCTAATGTGATTAGAATTGCCTTCTTTTCTCGGATAGCAGCGGATTCTGAAACCTCAAACCACATATCCTTTTCCGTAAACAAAGGTGCTTCTATTCCAAATTGCTTATCCAAATCATTCTCAAACAGAACCATTGCTTCGCAAAAGTCTTCACTACTTAACACCTCGTCGGGGGCATCGTATGACACCCAATAGACCCCACGTACAGCGTTATATTCAAATCTGAATGACAGATTGGAATATCGATTCAACATCTTGTCAAACCATGCCGTTAATTCGCTTTCGATTCTTGGATTTTTCATATATTTCCAAAATTAGTCTTTAATGTTGTTATCAGCCCCTCTGCATTTTGCTTATATCTCAATCCTTCATCCACGGAAAATTCTTTACAAGTATAGTCCGCCTCAACTCGTGCTTGTCTTAAAGTCCGTATACCGTCACAAAATTGTCTTTTCAATCTGTAATTAGGAATGCGGTTTTGAGTTTCAGCAATCAGGAACTGATGGCTGCTATCCGTTCCTGATACTTGTTCGCTATAAGGAATAGGTTTCTTATCCGTTGTTGTTGCCAGCACATATTTCATATACTGCAAAACGGCATAATACGAACAATGAATGCTCGCCGTCCCTTGCTGATTATTCAACAGGACCTGTGCGGCATTCATGGTATTTTTGGCTTTTTGCTTCATAAATACGGCAGAAAACTACAACGAATCATCCAACTGATGTGCAAAGATACGACATTTTTATTGTTATCGCAAACCGTTATTGCATTTTTGTCGCATTTTCATATTTGCTCTTGCCCTTTTTCGCCTTGGCGGCTTGCTCTTGGGTGGTGGCTTTGGCGTTCAGCATTTGGGCGGTGTGTGCATCAATCAACGCCTGCGCGATGTAGTCTTCCACTATATCCGCGTATGCGCGGAAGCCGAGGTCGGTGAGATGAATGCCGTCCACCGTACCCTCCATGTCCTCGCCCACGAGTCCGTCGGTGGGTACATAGTACAAGCCCACGGGGTTCTCCGCCTTCAGACGCTCGTAGTTGCGGCGGAAGGCAGCGTTCTTCTTGGGCAGGTAGTCGCGGAAGAAAGCGTTGTGGCGCGCATACGGATAGGTGATGCCCTCCACCATGATGACGGGCACATCGGGACGCAGGCGGCGCAGGATGGATACGAATTCGTAGGTGAGCGTGTCGCACATCATCTCGGTGCAGTTTGGCACGGGGTCCACCACATAGCAGAGCACATCGTCAATGGTTGCCATAGCGCGGGCGATGTAAAAGTCCATCTTGCCCTCGCCCGAGGTCGCCAGATTCACACACTCGATGCCGAGGTCGCGCTGAATCATTGAGGTCGCCCCCATACCCGTACGGCTGGCGCAACCGCCCTGCAAGATACTGGTGCCGTAGAACACCACCTTGCCGCGGCGGGGGTTATCCACGCGGGGTTGGATGAGCGTGGCAGCAGAATCGATGCCAATCTGCACCCAGTTCACGCCGTCGTAGAGCGGGAGATAGAGCATGTAGTCATGCATCTCGCCGTCCAAGTTCTCCACATAGAGTTTCGACTGGATAGAGTCCGCCTTGCCGTCTTTCTCCTGCGGGCGGGCGGTGTTGACGTACTCCCAACGGTTGGTCTGTTCGTTGAGGAAGTAGAGGTCGGTGCCCTTGATGCCCGTCATCGCCATGTGCTGCATATGGAAGTTGTTGATGAGGTTGTACTGCGCGGCAATGCGCTTGCTGTTGGTGGCAAAACGCACAGCAATGCCCGCAGAGTGGTTGTAGAGCCACCATTGGTTCTGGCGGCAACTGTCCTGCATGTACGCGGGCATGCGGGTATATGGAGTGGCGGTGTTGTCCCAACCGCGGTTGATGATTCGGAAATGGGTGGCGTCCTCGTAGCGGAAGCCGGGCAACTCTGCGGCTTGGGCAGCAGCAGTACCAAGCAGCAGGAACGACAATATGTAAGTCTTTATCGGTTTCATGGGTACAATTACTTGTTTGTCAGCGGTTTTATTCTCAAAGTGTCAGTCAGATTGTTCGGTTAAAACGAAATAAGGTGCTTCCCCTTGCGGAGACACACCTTATTTGTTTCGAGTCGCATCATTCTCAGATGGATTTCTTTGCTTGTTCTACGATGGCCTTGAACGCTTGGGGTTGATTCATTGCAAGGTCTGCAAGGACTTTGCGGTTGATTTCGATACCCGCTTTCTTCAACGCGCCCATCAGTTGGCTGTAACTGTAGCCCTCGAGGCGAGCGGCTGCGTTGATACGCTGAATCCAGAGTGCGCGGAAGGTGCGTTTCTTGTTCTTACGATCGCGATAAGCATACTGGAGACCTTTCTCCCATGTGTTTTTGGCAACAGTCCAGACGTTGGCACGGCCACCAAAATTGCCTCGTGTGAGGCTCATGATCTTCTTACGACGGTTGCGCGAAGCAACGTGATTTACTGATCTTGGCATAGTTCTTTACTACAAATGTTTGGTGGTTAATAACTTAGCGGAGCAACAACATCTCGCGTACGGAACGCATGTTTGTTTGGTCCACCATTGCAACGTGAGTCAAGTTGCGTTTCTGTTTCTTGGTCTTCTTCGTCAGAATGTGACTCTTGTAAGCGTGTTTACGCTTCACTTTACCCGTTCCGGTAAGAGCGAATCTTTTTTTAGCACCGGAATTAGTCTTTACCTTTGGCATTTTGTTTATAATTTAGTTTGTTTATATTTTAAGGTCTCGGGCAGCCATTGGTGGCCCTGGGACCATATTTATTTCTTCGGCGCGATGTTCACAATCATACGTTTGCCCTCCAACTTGGGCATCGCCTCCACCTTGCCGTACTCCTCGAGGTCGTTTGCAAAGCGCGCCAACAGCAGTTCGCCCTGCTCCTTGAACAGGATACTGCGTCCGCGGAAGAACACGTATGCCTTCACCTTGTTGCCGTCCTTCAGAAACTCTTGCGCGTGCTTGAGTTTGAAGTTGTAGTCGTGCTCGTCTGTCTGCGGTCCGAAACGTATCTCTTTGATTATCACCTTCGCCGAGTTCGCTTTCTGCTCTTTCTCTTTGCGCTTCTTCTGATAGAGGAACTTCTGATAGTCCAGCACACGGCAAACGGGCGGTGCCGCGTTTGGCGAAATCTCTACGAGATCCAAGTTCTGCTCATCCGCTATGCGCATTGCCTGCTCATACGAATAGATACCTTGCTCTACATTGTCGCCTACAAGGCGCACTTCCCTCACGCCGCGTATCTTGTCGTTGATGCGGTTGGGCATTTCTTTCTCTTGGCGGCCACGGCGTTGCGGGCCTTTCTGTGGATTTGCTATAGTTGTATCCTCCTACTTATGAATTTGCCTGCAAAATTACTGCTTTTCCTGCAAACCACAAAATTATTTTTACAAAAAAATGATATTACCACTTTTTGACGATTCACCCGCCATTCACCACCCGTATCCCCATCGGATATATACTATGACATTAGTATGCTATTAGTATGTGATTAGTATGTGATTAGCGAGAGGATAACGGGAGGATAGCGGGAGGATGCCCGTGGAAAAACACTGGCAATTTGCATAACTACAGAAAAAGCAGTATCTTTGCGGGCTTGATATGCGCCATACGTAAAGGGTGTTTCGGGCAATCGCATGGGTAAACAGCGAATGATATGCTACATATTCGGAGCCTTGCTATGGTCGGTCCTGCCGGTCATGGGGCAGAGTGTACCCGATTCGCTAACCACCCCGCAACCCGACAGCCTCTTGCTGCCAAGTACTCCCGATGTACTTCCCGCAGACAGCCTCACTACCCCACCCGACAGCATGCCGCCGAAAAAACAGGCGATAGATGCCCCCGTGGAGTACGAATCGAAAGACTCGCTTGTGATGCTGGGCAACGGCGTGGCGTTTATGTACGGTAGCGGCGATGTGAAGTACAAGACCATGGAACTGACCGCCGACTATATCCGTGTGCAGATGGACAGCAGCACCGTATTTGCCAGCGGCGTATTGGATACGGTGGAAAACGAATGGGTAGGCAAGCCCGTGTTCAAGGACGGAAAGGATAGTTACGAGTCCAACGAGATGACCTACAACCTCAAAACGCAGAAAGGCTTTATCCGGCACGTGGTAACGGAGCAGGGCGAGGGCTATGTGGTGGCGGAAAAAACGAAAAAGACCGATGACGACGTGATGATGATGGCGGGCGGACACTATACCACCTGCGACGAGCACGAGCATCCGCACTTCTATCTCAGAATGACCAAAGCCAAGGTGAAGCCCGGCAGTTATATCGCTACGGGACCTGCATACTTGGTGGTGGGAGAGGTACCGTTGCCTTTGGCGATACCGTTTGGCTTCTTTCCGTTCAACAAGACGTACTCCAGCGGACTGATAATGCCCAACTTCGGTGATGAC
>SAMEA104315424__coassemble_817_pt1 | contig 17778 bp, 16 predicted proteins | sample SAMEA104315424__metabat2_low_PE_013 | metagenome-assembled genome bin SAMEA104315424 (sample SAMEA104315424) | gut metagenome | biome: Monkey gut; feature: monkey-associated habitat; material: faeces | place: China | collected 2013 | reverse complement strand
CTGCTTCGAGACGGGCAGCCTCTTCGGCAGCCTTGCGCTCTGCTTCAAGACGGGCGGCTTCTTCGGCAGCCTTGCGCTCTGCTTCAAGACGGGCAGCCTCTTCGGCGGCTTTGCGTGCCTCTTCCTCTTCGTCAATCAGTACCAATCCGCCCTTTGTGACAGGCTGTTTCGAGGTCTGAGCAGCAGACTTAGAGGTCGTCTGCTTGGAAGTAGATGTAGTTGTCGTGCTTTGTGTCGTAGTGGTCTTTGGCTGTGCAGGTTGCTCCACCATCCCATCTTCATCCTCCAACAGGACAAGCGGCGGAGCAGGGTTCGCCACTATAGATAAGTTCATACCCACTGCCAGAATCGCAGCAAAAAGATAACGTTTGTTACTCATAATATCGTGTTCGTTTGTTGTCTAATAAAAGGACAATACAGTATGTCTGTTTGTCGCGTATATCCCCGCGGAAGACAGGTACCGCTTCCGCGGAGATATGCAAATCAGGGATGGGACGCCTATGGAACAAGGGAGGCTTCCCTTACTCACATCCTATTGAAAGTCCCTGTTGAAAGCAGCCAGACGGCGGTCAAGTTCCTCGTACTGGTCGTCGCGGATGCAGGAGGCGCAGCCACGCATACCTTCGCGTTGTGCGCCTGTACTGCCGAGGGCAATAGCCGATACGCCGTAATAAATCAGTTTGTTAAGCAGTTGTTCGCCTGTCCAATCCTTGTAGCCAAAGGTGAAGAAGAAGCCGTCGCCCACGTCCTTGCCGTCGGCATCTTTGTCGTAAACCACATGGAAACCGTTGCGCACCATTATCTCTTTGATTTTGGCGGCACGGCGTGCGTACTCGCGCGTGTTCTCCACAAAGTGTATCTGTCCCTGGCATGCCGCACGGAACATAGCCGCCATCGCGAACTGTACGGAGTGGGTCACGCCCGAAGACAGGCTGTAGAGTATGATATATACGAAGTTACGCAGGAATTGTCCGTCGTTGCCATAGCGTTCTGCCAACGAGGAGAAGGTGCGGTGTGCCAATACGGGGTTCATGGCTACGATGGCACCGCGCTGACCTGCGTAGGAAAACATCTTGGAGCATGAAATCATGTGGACGCAGTTGTTGGTATAGCGTCCTACAGACGGTTGATAGGGCGGCTCGTAAGGTACGCCTCGTTTCTCGCGGAAGTCCATATTGAGATATGCCAAGTCCTCGATAACCAGCACGTTGTATTTGGTGGCAAGGCGTCCGATAATCTCCAGTTCGCGCTCGGTCAGGCACATCCACGAGGGGTTGTTGGGGTTGGAGAAGAGCATGGCTGCGATACGTCCTGTCTTAAAGTGGCGCTCCAGTTCTTCCTCCAATGCCTCACCGCGGAAGTCGGCTACATCAAAGCAGTCCACACGCACGCCGATGACTTTGCATTGCTGTTTCTGTACAGGGAAGCAAGGGTCGATAAAGAGTACCGTATCGCGCTCTTTGTCGAGTTGCGACATCGTGAGATTGAGTGCAAAGGCTGCCTGCATGCTACCCACCGTAGGCACGATGCAATCGTCGGGAATATCCAGTCCTACAAAGGCGCGCACGAACTCGCTGCCCCAATGCTTCACCTCGGGAATACCCGTGATAACGGGATAGTGTGCGGCATATCCGTTGAGCAACGCCTGATGCTCCGCCTCAATACCCACTTGCTCTGCGGGCAGTCCGGGCTCGCCCAACTCCATGTGAATAAACTCCTCGCCCGTGGCGCGCTCGATGTCTTTGACTACGCCCACCAACTGACGGATAGAGGCATTGCCTAACTCGTGTGCATTACGCAGACCGAAATCAATACAGGTCTGGTCCACCAATTGTTTGTCTAATGGAAACATAAGTATTAGTATTTAAGTATTCTATTGTCGTATTATTCAGGTACCACAAACCAAACCAACGAGTACAAGCAGAAGTATGGACGTTTGTGCACCAAAGCAGCGGCAAAGTTACACAAAAGATCCGAATTGTGCAATATACACGCAGAAGAAACCTGTACAAAAGTGTTTTGACGCAATGGAACAGGCTCTGTTTGCTCTCAGGAATTCCCTTGTTTGGCTATGACGCGGCGGGCAAGAGAGAAACGGAACTCCAAGCCACCCTCGGGGCGATTGAGGGCCGTGATAGTACCACCGTGGAACTGTACGGCGTGCTTGACTATGGAAAGCCCAAGGCCCGTGCCGCCTGCGTTGCGGCTACGCCCTTTGTCCACACGGTAGAAACGCTCGAAAAGATGCGGGAGACTCTCGGTGGGGACACCCGGACCGTTGTCCTTAATAGAGAAATAGATATGCTCCATGTCCTGACTGGTGCAGTCCACCGACACGTGCGTGCCCTGGCCGCCATAGGTGAGAGCATTGTCCACAATGTTGCGGAAGATAGAGTAGAGCAGCGTGTAGTTGCCCGAAATGATAAGGTGCTGCGGCACATGGTAGGTGATAGTGGCGCCGAGTTGTTCGGCACGGATAGAGACATCCTCCACCACATTCTTGACCACGGCAAAGAGTTCTATCTCGAGACGGTTGTAGAGTTCGGCTTGCGTGTCGAGTTTGTTGATAGTAGAGATGTCCTCCACGAGGTTGCTGAGCCGCCCAGCCTGCTGGTAAGCCCGCTCGAGGAACTGGTGGCGCTGTTCTTCGGGCATCTCGGGGTGCATGAGAATGGTCTCCAATGCCCCGCGAATACTGGTGACAGGGGTCTTGAGTTCGTGGGAGATGTTTTGCGTAAGGGATAGGCGTTGCTGTTCACGCGCCTGCATGACGCGTCGCTGCATCCAATAGCGATAGGCGATGATACTGAGAAGGAGAATAACTGCCGTGGCAATGATAATCCATACAAAAGTAGATGTCATAGGTCTGATTTATAGTTTGTTCCACATATATCCATAGCCGGACTTCGTAACAATGTGCGTGCCATACTGCCCAAGTTTGCGCCGCAGGTGGGTGATATGCACATCGACGGTGCGCTCGAGCACGTAACTGCCTCCGTCCGCCCATACGGTGGCCAACAGGTCCTGCCGCGAGAAGAGTTTGCCTGCGTGGCTGATGAGGTGGTAGAGCAACTCGAACTCCTTGCGCGTGACGGTGACAGGGGTGCCGTCCACGGTGAGGGAACGGTCGTGAAGGTTGAGGCTAACGCCCTCGAAAGTGAGCACATCGGGGTCGGGAGTGGCGGTAGCCGTGCGCTTGAGTACGGCTGCTACACGGGCTATAACCTCCTGAATGTGAAAGGGTTTGGCGATGTAATCATCGGCACCCAATGAGAATCCACGCAGCACGCTGGTCTCATCGCCCAAGGCAGTGAGGAATATAACCGGCATAGTGAGAAGGTTGTGGTCGCGCATATATGCGACAAGTTCGGTGCCCGACATGCCGTCCATCATGATGTCGAGCAGCAGCAGTTGCGGGTGCTCTGCCGCAATGATTGGCAATGCCTCCTCTGCGGAGTGCGCAGTGAGTACTTCGTAGCCTGCCTGGCGCAGGCTATAGGACAGAATCATGCAGATGTCGTCCTCGTCGTCGATAATGAGAATGCGTTGCATAAGCAGTGGATGAATGGTTTATGGTTTGCCTTCGCGTCCGTGTTTGGCCGCGATAACGAGTTGGATAGAGTTGATAAGGTTCTGCCAGATGATATAGGCAGCCGGTCCGATGGCTGACATGGGCTGCAGGTAGGTCTGCGCCATCCATACGCCGAGGGTGGTGTTCTTCTGCCCGAAAGCCTGCCCCGCGGTGATGCGACTGACTTGCGGCATGGTGTAGTGAGCCGCCTCGGGGTTGACGAGCACATCGTGGTAGTCCTCGCCACGGTTGGGGGCAGGGAAACGATAGCCTATCCATCTGCCAAGCAGGAACTGAACGAGGAACGTGAGCAACGCGCCTATGCAGAGCACAAGCACCGTCCACCAGTTGTAATGCTGCGTGACAAGCGTATAAGTGAGGTCCGCCATGAGCAGGACAAGGGTGGCTGCCCACAGGTAGAAAGGCATGGATGCCCACGTGCGGGAGAGCGCAAAGGTCTTGGCTGTGCCGCGGTGGCGCTGGCAAGCGTCATAGCCCAGACGCAGGAGCCATGCGGCAAGGAACGGTCCGAGCAGGAGCGGCCCTACCTTGCAGAGTATCAACCAACTGGCTTCGGCAAAGTGTATGCCCGACGTAGGGTTGACAACAGGAAAGAAAGCGGGCACCACAATAGCGGTGGCGATATTGCTGAGCAAGGTGAAGGTGGTGAGATTCTGTATGCTACCGCCCAGTTTGCCTGCGATGATAGGTGCGGCAGTGGCCGTGGGCATAATGATACACACCATGATGCCCTGCGTGATGATGGCGATGTCATCGGGCGAGATGTTCCACACCGTAGCGAGAGCCTGAAGGGCATATAACAGCCCGTAGTAGGCGGCTGCTGTGAGTGCCAACTGGATGGCAAGCACTATCCAATGCCACGCATGCAAGCGCAAATCGAGCGGATTGACCTTGCAGAACGTGAAGAAAAGCATGAAGAATATGAGCGGCGGCAACAACCATGTGAGGTGTCTGAACCACGGGTAGCCCGCGGCACCGATGAGCATGGCGAGCACCAAGGCATTGCGGTCGATAAACGCCTTGACGGCATTGGCTTTGGATGACATACAGGCAGGTCAGTTATTTGATTATCACCATGGTAGCCCCAAAGCCGTATTGCGCAAAAGAGGCATCCTGGTATTCGCAGGTGGTGTAGTGCTGCCGCAATTCGGAGGCAATAGCCGCCTTGAGGATACCCTCTCCGCGTCCGTGAATGAAGACAATCTTCTTGCCTTTGTAGCGAATATTGTCGCGCATGGTCCGGCGGAAGATGTCCATTTGCAGGTGGAGCATCTCGCTGCGCTCCATCTGCTGCCAGTTGTCGGCAAGGGCACTGATGTGGAGGTCAATCTCGAGGATGTCGTCTTTCTTCGCCTCGCGTTTGCCTTTGGCACGGCGCTCGATGGCAGAAGGGATAGCAGCAGTGCCTGCGACCTTGGTCTGCATGTCGCGAGGCGTGGGGGCGACTTCCTTCCGGGCAACGGGTGCCTGTTGGGCAGGCGTTGCGACAACCACCTGCGAGAGCGGGGTGGGTATCTCGAAGCCGTCTTCGTCCTCTATATATACAAGGTGCCGCGCAGCGTCGACGCGCGCTACACGTCCGCCGCCGACAGAATCAAGGAAACGGATTTCGTCGCCGATGTGTATGTCTTCGATGTGTTGCATCAAACGAATAATTTTGTAATCGGGTACAAAATTACTACTTTATTGCGAGAGATACAAGGGAGAGGGAATTTTGGCTCTATTGCCGGGTGTCCGACATGGCAGGCAGAGCGGTGTACACATTGTGCAAGAAGGTGATACATGCTGCCATGTGAAAACCGTAGGGAGCAAAGTCGAAGAGACAGAGGGAGTCTGTCTGCGCAGGGGAAAGGGATTGCATGAGGGGTTCACTATTGAGGAAGAAACAGGTGGGACAGGCAGGCGCATAACCAAGTATGGCACTCTGCTGCATAGCCCCGTAAAAGCGGGCTGTTTCGGGCTGTGTCTTGTCGCGCCCTTCGGGAGTCATGGCATCACTCAAGCGATGGCTGCCCATAAGCGTGTTTATCTCATTCACAGTATATTGCTTGGACTCCACCCACTCTTCGTAGTGACTAAGCAAAGGTCCCCTGAAGAAGTCCACTTTGCGCAAGCCAAGGTCATACGCGGCACTCATACCCATGATGAGCATCGGTATGGCACATGGTATGCCTACACTATCCGCCGCCACACAGGCATCGTAGGTTGCTGCCACATCATAAGGTCCGGCACCTGCATATACCGCCTTCAGTTGCCAATCATGTAGTTGCTCCTCCACGTATTTTGCAGTACCGAGAGCCACAGCACCCCCTTCGGAATAGCCGTAACTTATTACTTGTTTCGGGTATGTATATCCGTAATAATCAAACAACTGCTGCGCAGACTGCAATATATCCACCTGTGCTTGCGCCGCGCTTTGCCAATACAGATACGGGTGCACTCGACTGGCAGTGGTGCCGTATCCCACGTAGTCAGCCATCACCACCACATACCCCTTTGTAGCAAAGATGCTCTCAAATGGGGTGGATGCGCTTGGTGCCTCACGGTTGCTGCCTATGGTATAGTGCGATGCCAGCACCACTCCCCGCAACTGCCTGTTGCGGGGCAGTATCACTTTCCCCGATAGTAGCAAGGTGTCTCCATCGGGTTGTATACTTGTATAGGTACACGGAAACTGCAATACTTTGTGTTTCAGCATATTGCCAAGCATACCTTGCAACTCGGCTATGCACTTGTCCGAGTAGTTTTCCCGTTCCAAACGGCGTTGCAGCACACGCCAGAAAGCCTTGCTTCCCAGCAGGTTCTGCAAGAAGTGCATCTCGCATCGGGTGGGTTTCGCTATGGGTAGTGCTGTAGTATCCAACGGGGACAGAGATATGTATGCTTCGGCACGTAGCGCACCCAAGCACACTGCGCACAGACATATTGTGATTATCCCTACCCTAACCCGATGGCACATAGTTATCTTTAGTGTTTCTTGGCGGGTTCTTTGTCTTCGTACACGAGGCGGATGTTGTCCACCCAGAGTTTGTTGCCTTCGTGGGCGCGGAAGGCACCTGAACAGCCCGAAGCAATCATCAGTACCATGTGCGTGGGCTTGTCGAGACTGTAGCCAACCTCCTGTATCTGCACCATCTTGCCTTTGGAGTTGCGGGTCATCATCATCGTGTAGCCGATAGCCTCATAGGGCTTGAAGTCGGGGTCAGTTGTGATGTTGCCATAGCGCACGGGTATCTCGTGGTTGTTCACCCATTCGGGAATGCTCTCGCACACGCGCTCGCAGGCTGTGCCCACACGCCGTGCATATATCTCGCCCGTCTCGGGATCCTCCCAACGGTGCTGCAGGTAGATGTATATCTCGCCGCAGTCATGCTCGCCGTCCACACGCACCGGTTTGTCGCGTGCGGTGCTGGTGATATAGCACGAATCAGAGATAGTTGCCTTGTAATCAAGCATCAGCGCTACGGGTTGTTTGGTGAAAGGTATGCCTACATCTATCATGGTGTGCGGGCGGTATTTGCCTATCAAGCCCACGGGTTCGTACTTCTTGCCCAAGAAGATGGCGCCGGTGACCACGGCATATATGTCACCTATCTTGACATGGGTCATCTTGTTTTCCAAACGGCAGCAGTAACCATTGCCACGCCTTTCGGGAATGACGGCACCACCTGCACCCGCCTCTACGATAACCTTTGCATAGGTCTCGGAGCATGCCCACGGATTGCCTGCCACAGGTTCGTAGGCAATGTTCTCGCGGATGGTGTCATTCGGACCCACGGCATGGAGCACCTTTGTGGCACCACCGAGCAGTCCCGACTCTTTGATGTAGCGTACTGTCCATGTATCCAAGTTGCCATACGGCAGATACTCCACTCTCCGCTCAGCGGACAGTGTCAGGGCACACAGTACCAGTGCCCCAAGCAATCCTATTTTCTTCATATACCTTATTGTTGTCTACCGTTGTTTCTTCCTTATTCTCAGCGTGTTGCAAGGGGTATGCCCAACGCAGGAACTCCGTGACGAACACGCGCCAGTTGGCAAAGGTGTGCCCGCCCTTCAACTCCAGATACACATGCTCCACACCCTGCTTCTCCAACCCTTTGGCATACGAGCGGGCATCAGAAAGGAACATCCAGTCGTTGGTTCCGCCGCCTACCCAGTACTTGGCGTACAGCGTTGTATCTTCTTGGTACGTAGGCAGTTGCTTCTTTGTCACTACGGGCGAGAACATGCCTACATACGTATATTCGCCTGTATGCTGATTGGCGATATTGGCTGCCTGACGGGCTCCGCAAGAGAGACCTGCAATAGCGTTGCCATTGCGCTGTACCGCATAGCGGGTATGGATGTAGTCCTCCAACTCGTGGAAATGCCTCTCGAAGCCGCCCCGCAGTATTTCTGCATAGTTGAACACATTGGTGGACTCTATGCGGTCAGGGTGCTTGGGTTCGGACAGCAGACAACGCGGCATCACTGCCACAACGGGCTGAATATCACCGCGCTCGATGAGGTTGTCCAATATATTACCTACGCGCCCCTGTTCGAGCCAATCGCATTGGTTCCCATTGATGCCATGCAGCAGATAGAGCAACGGATACTGCAACGTATCGCAGTAGTTATGAGGCAGATACACCATCATACGGAAGGTCTTGCCGCTCTTGCCCGTGAAAGTTACGCTTTCCACCTGCCCCTGCCGGTGTGCAGGTCGGTAGAGGTGTGTCTGCGGATTGCCGTCGATGAGCAATACGCTCTTGGACTTGTTGCGCACCCATATCGAATCGGGGTTGAGGGGGTCGGTATGCCGTTTGCCATCGACGATGATGGTGTAGGTGTAGAGTTCGGGCGGGAGTTGCCATCGGGTAGTGCATTGCCACTCACCCGGTCGCACTTCGTGCATACGTCTCCGCTTCTGCTTGCCGGCAAAACTGCGGTCCTCATGGGACAGCATGCAGTTGCCTTTGAGCACCACCTTGCGCGCCGTGGAATCGATGTAGGTGAAGGTGATGGTGCTGTCCTCGTTCCATGCGTATGAGACATGCGGAGCAGCCTCTGCAGCCCGTGCAAGCGTGGGTAACAGACACGCACAAAGAAGCAGGAGCATATATGTCAGCCTTCGCGCCTTATTGGTCATTGTGCTGCTGTATCGCCTTGATGACAAGGGAAACGACATCGTCTGCCGCGTGAGGGTTGGTGTTATCGCGTTGTGATTGTAGCATACGCTCGCGCATGGCTTGGTCTTCACACAGGCGTATTGCCAACTCGGCTTGTTCGCCCACTGTCGGTGCCGTACAGGACATGCCGTGTGCTACAAAGAAGTCCACATTGTGATTCTCCAGTCCGGGTATGGGTTCGGTGTGCACAAGGGGAATGTTCTTGATGCAAGCCTCTGTGCTGGTGATGCCTCCGGGTTTGGTGAGGAGCACATCGGCAGCGTCCATGAGTAGCGGAACCTCATTGGTGAAACCTACGGGGGTGACGCGCTTCTCGCGGGAGAAATGCTTTTTCAGTTGCCTGAATGTCTGCTTGTTGCGTCCGCAGACACAGATTACTCTGTCGTGCTCATGGCATCGGGCTATCAGTTCGCGTACCAATCCTTCGATGTTACCATGCCCCATGCTTCCGCTCATCATCAGAAACCATCGCCCGTCGGTGTGCGCAGAGGGCAGGTTGAAGTTCTTGATGACTTGCCTGCGGGCTTCGGTACGATCCACACGGGTGGTGAATTTCGACTCTATCACGGGTATGCCAAGCGGGAAAAGTCTGTCGGAAGGCATCTCTTTCTCGGTGTATTCGCGGGCCAAGTCTTGGTGAGGGATGATGTATCCGTCCAACTCCGTCTCCGCGATGAACGGGATACAGGTGTAGTCGGTAGCCACGTAGAATGCGGGAATCATGAAGCCGTCGTTGCGGCGGAGATAGGTGAGCGTCTCGGAAGGATAGAGGTGGGGGCAGATGACAGCATCGTAATGATTATAGACGATGAGGTTGTACAAGTGCTTGGAATACACGGAGTTAACGACATAGACAGGCGACTTGGTGCCTTTGCCTTGGAGCAGTTTGTCAACCAGTCCGCCCAAGGTATAGACTTTTCTGAACAAGTCGCTCTTCGAGGAAAAGAGATAGGCTTTGGCAGCCATGTGGGAGATACGGTGTCCGGCAAGTGCCAGTGTATCAATGATATCGCTGTCAATGCCGCGTGCTGCGAGGGCAGCCTGGATAGCCTTGGAGCAGTAGTTGTGCCCCTCTCCCGTATTGCTCGAACAAATCAGTATCTTCATCCTTTGCGTATGAATCGTTTATTACTCATGCGTACCAATATCCAATCAGACTTGCAAAAGTACGAATTTATCTCCGAACCCACAAATCCCCCTACCCTTTTCACAACCACGGGCAATAAAAACGAAAAATTTGACATATTTTCCCGAAGGAGTGAGCCTGCCGAGTGCAGCACGCACCGACAAGAAGGGACTATCCTGCTGCCATACTATCGACATTGTCGGCTTAATCACATACTAATAACATACTAATCACATACTAATATCATAGTATTGACTCGAGAAAGACCCGACATGCAGTTCGGCAAAGCAGACAACGACGCGAGCCGCGTCGTCTCCCAAGCAGAGCACACCTGCCTTCGCTTCACTTCTCCCAAGCGCATAGCGACGTCATCCGCGGTACCCAACACTCATAAAATTGGATGAAACAACGCTATGGAATACTGCTTAATTTTGATATGGTTGCCCTGTTACATTATTATCCATGTTGCATAAATGGCATTTTTTGTGTAACTTTGCGGCGTTTTATGTACTTTTTATGTACTCTACAATGAAGGTATGGCGCAGGTTTTAACGGCATTATTGTTGGGCTTCCTGATGATTCTGGACCCGTGTACTCTGTTCACGAGTATTGCCGCCATCGGCTATATAGACAAGGAAATAGGCAACCGCCGCAAGGTGATTGTCAACGGATTGATGTTCGTGTCGGGCAAGTTGGTGACCTACGTGCTGGTTGCCGTGCCTTTCCTGATGGGGGCGCGCACGGACGGCGTGCAGCACCTCTTGGAGCATTGGGGCGAACCGCTCTTGGCGGTATTCATGCTGGTGTGCGGCGTGTTGCTGCTATTCTCGGGACATCACCACCACGAGCACGACCACGGGTTGTCGAAATGGCTGAAGAGTGCCGACAACCGTAGCAGTTGGCTGTGGTCGTTTATGCTGGGTATATTCTTTGCCATCGCCTTTTGCCCGCACAGGCTTGTGTATTTCTTCACGATGATTGACATCGCCATCACGCTGCCCGCGTCGTGGAACTGGGTACTGCCCGTGGTCTTCGGCTTGGGGACTGGACTTCCCATTATGATTATCGCGTGGCTGGTATCCTACAGTGCCATCTCGGTGGACGTGTTGCAATCGCGGTTGCACGGCATTGAGAAGTGGGTACGTTACATCTCCGCCGTGCTGTTTATCGGCTTTGGCATCTATTTGACCGTACATATTCTAACAGAAGATAATTGTCATCATCATGAGCACAGCCATTCCCAATTTCCGATTTCAACGCTTTACCGTATGGCATGACAAATGTGCCATGAAGGTCGGCACCGACGGTGTTCTCATCGGCGCATGGTGCCCGTTGCCCGCTATGAAACGTGTCCGCGCATTGGACATTGGCACAGGTAGCGGTCTGATTGCGCTGATGCTGGCGCAGCGTCTGGACGACGCGGGCAAGGACTTTCACGTGCAGGGCATTGACATCAACCATGCCGCAGTCACACAGGCGGTGCAGAACTTCAAGATTTCGCCGTGGACCAGTCGGCTGACCTGCGTGCCGTGCGCCTTGCAGGAGTTCCAGTCCACGATGCCGTTCCAACTGATTGTCAGCAATCCCCCGTATTTTCAGGATAGTCTCAAGAACCCCGACCCCGACAAGGCGGACGCACGTCACACCGACAAACTGACATACCGGCAACTGCTTCACGGAGCCGCCTCGTTGCTGTCGGACGACGGTACGTTTGCCGTGATACTGCCTGCCGCAGTGGAATCCGATTTCCTCACCTTGGCGGCATGGGAGGGGCTCTTGCCCGTGCGCGTCACACGTGTGCACCCCAAGCCCAAGAAACCAGCCAAGCGCGTCATGATTGCGCTGCAGAAAGTGGCGATGGTGGGTCCCGTGCCGCCGAAGACATCGGTGTTGCACATTGAGTCCTCCACATCCCCCCGCAGCGAGGAGTATGCGCGTCTTACAAAGGACTTTTACCTGCAACAGATGAACTACGCCACCCCCAAGCAGGAGGACGAACTGGATATTTGACGACTATGGCAACAGTACGATTCACCAAGATGCACGGTCTCGGAAATGACTATATATATATATGTATGGTCACGCAGCGGGTACCTGAGGATATAGACTGGAGCGCGCTGGCACGCCGCTGGAGCGACCGCCACACGGGCATCGGGGGCGACGGCATCGTGCTTATCCTGCCGAGTGAGACATGCGACTTCCGTATGCGCATCTTCAATGCCGACGGCTCGGAGGCGCAGATGTGCGGCAACGCCTCGCGTTGCATTGCCCGATATGTGTATGAGCGGGGACTGACCCGCAAGACGGATATCACCCTCGAAACGCAGGCGGGAGTGAAGACCCTGCACCTCACGTTGGCGGACAACAAAGTGGAGAACGTGCAGGTGGATATGGGCAAGCCGCAGGATATAAGCGACTTGCATCTGTCCGTGCACGGGCAGACTATCGGCCTGACCGCCGTGAATATGGGTAACCCGCATGCCGTAATCTTCTACGATACGCTGGACGGCGCACCGGTGGAACTATTGGGTCCGATAATCGAATGTGCCCCACCCTTTCCCGAGCGCACCAACGTGGAGTTCACCGCCGTGCGCAATAGGCAGGAGATAGATATGCGGGTGTGGGAGCGCGGCAGCGGGGAGACCATGGCATGCGGCACGGGGGCTTGTGCCACTGCGGTGGCAGCCATACACCGACACCTGACAGACTGCGAGGTGACGGTGCACCTGCGCGGAGGCGACCTGCGGATAGCCCTCGGCGATGACGGGCATGTGCTGATGACAGGCACCGCCGACTTCGTGTTCGACGGCGAAATAGAACTATGACGTAATCACGTAATGCAATGAATATCAATACCAATTTCTGCAAACTGCGTGCGACCTACCTCTTTACGGAGGTGGTAAATCGCACGAAGGCATACGAGCAAAAGCACCCCGACAAGCGCATTATCCGCCTCGGCATCGGCGATGTGCAAGGTCCGCTGGCACCTGTGGTGATAGAAGCACTCCACAAGGCGGTGAATGACCAGGCGGACACCCTCACATTCCACGGCTACGGGCTGGAGGAGGGTCCCGAATGGCTGCGCCAACGGATTGCCGACTTCGACTATAAGCGGCACGGCATACCCATGGAGGCGGACGAAGTCTTCATCTCGGACGGTGCGGGCAGCGACATTGGCAATATCGGAGACATCCTGTCACAACACAACCGCGTGGCGATACCCGACCCCGTCTATCCCGCCTACGTGGATACGAATGTGATGGACGGGCGCGCGGGCGACTGGTTGGGCGACCGTTGGAGCGACCTCATCATGCTGCCCTGTACGCCCGACAATGACTTTTGCCCCGAACTACCTGAGCGACAGGCAGATATAATCTATCTCTGTTCGCCCAACAACCCCACGGGTACCGCCCTCAACAGGGAGCAACTGACGCGCTGGGTAAACTACGCACGCGAGCACCACAGTCTGATTATCTTCGACGGGGCTTACGAGGCGTTTATCCAAACGCCCGACGTGCCGCATTCTATCTACGAGATTGCGGGTGCGCGTGAGGTGGCGATAGAGATTCGCAGTTTCAGCAAGACGGCAGGTTTCACGGGCGTGAGGTGCGGCTATACCGTTGTGCCTAAGGCACTTGTGAGCACCAACGGGCAGGGCGAGCCCGTCAGTCTGAACGCGATGTGGTACCGCCGCGTGTGCACCAAGTACAACGGCACCAGTTATATCTCCGAGCGTGCCGCCGAGGCAGTACTCACCGACGAAGGCTACCGCCAGACGCGGGCGCAGATAGATGTGTATCGTGCTAATGCACAGGCGATTAAGCATGGTCTGCAATCCATCGGCATGGAGGCATACGGCGGACAGGACAGCCCTTATGTATGGGTGCGTGCCCCGCACGGAATGGGCTCGTGGGAGTTCTTTGACCTGTTGCTTGAACGCTGCCAGGTAGTCTGCACCCCGGGAGAAGGTTTCGGACATTGGGGCAAGGGCTTTATCCGTTTCTCGGGCTTTGGCAATCCAGACAATATCGCCGAGGCTATGCAACGCATCAGCACACTCAAACTATAGAATATCAACACATTAAACCACTGCTATGAACATAAAAAGTTTTCTTCGCTCTATCCTGAGTATGACCGACTACATTGATGTCGATGCCGCCTACCAGAGTGTGCGCAAAAACGTGCCGTTCCGCGGACCGACGGTGTATATCCTGTTCATCGCCATCATCATTGCTAGTATCGGACTCAATGTAAACTCCATACCGGTTATCATTGGCGCGATGCTTATCTCGCCGCTCATGAGCCCGATTATCGGCTTTGGGCTCGGCTTGGGAACCAACGACCGTCAGTTGGTGTTGTCGTCACTGAAGAACTTGGGCATCATGGTGGCTATCAGTCTGTTAGCCTCCACACTCTATTTCGTGCTCACGCCGTTGGAGGTGGATAACCCGACCGAACTCCTGGCGCGTACCAAGCCCACCATTTACGATGTGATGATTGCGCTCTTTGGCGGTCTGGCGGGTGTGCTGGAGATTTCGCGCAAGGAGAAGGGCACCGTGCTGTCGGGCGTAGCCATTGCCACAGCCCTCATGCCGCCGCTCTGCACCGTGGGCTACGGGCTCGCCAACCTCAACTGGCAGAATGCCGTGGGCGCCCTCTATCTGTTCTTCATCAACAGCGTGTTCATCGCGCTGGCTGCCTACATCACCGCCCAATACCTCCACTTCCCGAAAGTGCAGGACACCAACGGCAAACACGGACACCGCGTCATCATGACCACGATATTGGTGCTCATACTGATTGTGCCGAGCGTATTCACCGCCTACAACGTGATACGGGAAAACAATTTCAGCAAGAACGCCACGCGCTTTATCAAGAAGAACCAGTCCATCGGCAAGACATATATCTATGACTATCAGGTGAATACCAACCAGACTCCTTACACCATCGACCTGCGTTTGGCGGGTGAGAGTCTCACCGATGAGACGCGCGAGATGATGTACCGCGAGGCGGAGAGTGTCGGACTGTTGCGCTCGCAAATCATATTTCACGAAGACGCCACTATCCGCTTCAACGAGTTGAATGAGACGGAAATAGTGAAGAACCTCATTGCCACCAACGAGCAGAACATCAGGCAGCGCGACGACTCTATCCGCATCCTGCAGACGCGCCTCGCCCAGTATGAGCAACGGCAACTGCCATCTGCCCAAATCGCTGCCGAGATACAATCGCAACTGCCTGCTGTTCAGTCTGTAACGCTGGCGAAAGGGGCGCGCATCGCCGGCAACGCGGCAGAGCAGGATGAGGTGGTGGTGCTGATAGAGAGCAAACACCCGCTCTCCAAAGAGGAGACCACGCGCATCACCAATTGGCTGCGGGTACGCCTCAACACAGAGAATATCGTCCTCGTCAACCGCTAACCTTATGCCCGAGATACTGCTCCACTACATCTGGCAACACCGTCTTTGGGCGGGCTTTGCGCAGCAGACCACCGACGGGCGTGAGGTGGAAATCATATCCGTGGGGCAGCACAACCGCGATGCGGGACCCGACTTCACCAATGTGCACCTGCGTATCGGCGGGCAGGACTGGTTCGGCAACATCGAACTGCACATTCACGCCTCCGACTGGTACAAGCACCGCCACCAGACGGACACCGCGTACGACAATATCATTCTCCACGTGGTCTGCGACGCGGATAAGAAAGTGTACAACAGCCACGGTGATGCTGTCGCGCAATGCGAACTGCGCTATCCGCAGAATGTGGACTATCTTTCGCGGATATTGCAGCCCGCCACGCAGATGGATTCCGCGTTCGGCAGCATTGAGTGCAGCCGGCAACTGCTTAGCGACCCCACCCTGCTCTCCGAGGGTTGGCGCAAGGCACTCCTGAACAAACGCATGGAGTGCAAGCACCAGTCTATCAAGCAGTTGCTCACCATCACGCAGCAGAGTTGGGCGCACGCCTTTTACATCACTTTGGCACACAATTTCGGTTTCCACACCAACGGTATACCTTTCGAGACCCTCGCCCTGCAAACACCGCTATCGTGCCTGTTGAAGCACCGGAACAGCCTGTTTCAAGTAACAGCCATTCTCCTCGGGCAATCGGGACTGCTCACTGCGGAAACCGCTACTGATGCCGAAAGTCAGGCGTTATTATCTGAATATCAGTTCCTTGGCAAGAAGTTCTCCCTCACGCCGATGGACGCACACCTGTGGAAACGTGCCCGACTGCGCCCGCAGAACTTCCCCGAGGTGCGCATACGCCAATTCGCGCAACTGCTCTACCAGTCCGAATTCCTGTTCGCAGACCTTATGGAGGAAACCGACATCACGCGCCTGCAGTCGCTGCTCCAACTCCGCACACCGCCCGCAGAGGCAACCACCCGTCTCGCGCCAGCCGCGCCATTGGGCAGCAAGTCTATTGATATTCTGCTTATTAACACCGTAATCCCCTATAAATACGCCTACGCATTGGCCCGCGAAGACACACACGGAGCGGCGCAAGCCTTGCAGTTGCTGCAGCATATCGCCCCCGAAGACAACACCATCATCCGCCAATGGAAACTGCTCGGGCAGAGCATCCGCAATGCGGCGGACACCCAAGCACTCATTCACCTCTTCCAAAACTACTGCCAGCCGCACCGCTGCATCCACTGCGAAGTCGGGCATCTGGTGTTTGAACACCATGCGCTGCCGCATAGGTAACCACAAGCAATCTCTTTCCCTGTCTGTAGGTCATGAACACAGAATATCCCTCACTGCCGTATTCTGCCATGGGCATTGTACATAACACCGTCTTTCACGATAATCAGTTGTCCGCCACGGATGTATTTGCCTACTTGACAGACAGGGGAGTTGGTTTGTTGGTCTTGCTCGGTTTGCTCTACGTCAGTGGAAGGACCGCTTTGGTACACGCCGTAGGTGATGACGAGACGTTTCTCGCCCAAGTCAAGGCGCAGTTGCTCCGTACCATTGACAGATAGAACGGCTTCGGTGCCTTCGTACGTCACTTTGGGCATATCGGTCAGGCGGTAGCAGGTACTCGCACCGTCCACCCATGCATATACGGCGTCCGTCTCTTCGGCATCCATATTTGCGGCTGCCACGGTTTGAACTTGGAAAGAAAATACAGCCACAAGGCTGAACAGGAATACGATTGCTTTTTTCATATTGTTTATATGTTTATGGGTTGATGAGTTTATTGGTTTATGCGTGGTTGAACAAGTTGGGAGAGTTGATGGGTTTATGGTTTTACAGGTCGCGGACAAGACGGACGGATAGCCCATTGTAGCGATTGCCGTAGTCCGTGCTCGCTTCACTCGAGTAGAAGTTCTGGTAGTACGCGTAGCGCGAGTCGTCGGTCGTAGCAGACCAATAGTAGCCGTAGTTCTGCACGCGGCTCACATACGACCCGCCGCGGTAGCCCGAAGCAGGCAGGAAAACCGCACCTGCGGCTTCCAACTGCTGCCAGTCGGCAAGCGTGAATGTCTGGTAATCGTCATAAGCCTGCATCATATTTTCATTTGCAAAACCCGATTTGAATGTTATACCCGCAGGACAAGTCCAATTGTCGGGCAACAAGACGAGACCATTGGCATATTCCGTACCGTCTGCATTGAGGTGGATACAGGCAATACCTTTCAGGTTAGCGGCGTTGGTACGCTCAGAGAGAAGGTAAGACCATTCGGCATATGTCAATGTGTACCATGTCTTGCCATCGCCGATGTTGGTACCCCAATCCACAAAATCACCGGAGTAATCTGCATTGTCTTGGGATGTGCTGACGCCCCACTTGGCTCTGGCGGTACTACCGCTCCAACCGAACAAGTCTGTCTTGTCCGCAATGGCATTACCATGGTTTGAATATCCGGACATAGTGAATG
>SAMEA104315424__coassemble_753_pt1 | contig 19664 bp, 19 predicted proteins | sample SAMEA104315424__metabat2_low_PE_013 | metagenome-assembled genome bin SAMEA104315424 (sample SAMEA104315424) | gut metagenome | biome: Monkey gut; feature: monkey-associated habitat; material: faeces | place: China | collected 2013 | reverse complement strand
TATTCCGAAGCATTGCCTGTGGGTTTCTCGGCAGCACGCTCTGCCTGCTGCCGAGACCACGTTCTCGTCCCAATCGCCTTTGCAAGGCATGGTGGATGGCGCACTCGGGCATCGCAATACGCACTTTGCTTTCGGCTACCGCATTGCCGAGAAGAAACGTATGTCGCTCGACCTCTTTGCCCGTCACGATGCGATGTGGGGACGCCAGACGCTCTCCAATTCCACACTAGGACTGCAGGTCACACGCCACTTCTCTGCCTGCGAACTCTACTTCGGCGTGGACGGCAACAACGGGTATTTCTCGCGCTATGGGCGTTACTTCGATGGCGACCATGGGCTGACCGTCCCCTCTGCCTCCAAGATGAACGCTGCCGACTGGCAGAACTCGTGGCTTATCAACACGCGAATAGGTCTCCGCTCGCGAGGCAATACTACCGTTCGCTACGACCTCAACACGGGCTATTCCGCTTATATCCTGCCCAATGCCATCACCGAACATCAGGTGCGCACACGCCTGGATGCCGTATGGGTGCCCTCCGACGAACACAACGCCGGACTTAATGCCTACGTGCAGAACAATTTCTACAAAGCCTCCGATAGTCTCCGACTCTCGCATTCCCAACTCGGCAACCGCCATGCCTTCCGCTTGGAGCCTTACTATCAGTACTTTGGCAATAAGTTCCGTATCCACGCAGGCATCAATTTCGACTTCAACCTTGGCTCCGGGCACCTCATGAGCGGCGGCGACAACATCAGTTTCGCGCCATCGCCCAACCTGTCCTTCGACTGGTTCCTCATGAAGGACATCGTGGACCTCTACGCCAAAGCCAACGGCACCTTTGGCACAAGCACCCTCCTCGAGTTCATGCAGACCAACCGCTATATGGACTACTCCACGTGCTTCACCAACAACCACGTGGACGACTACACGCCCATCGATGCGCAAATCGGCTTCAAGATACGCCCTATGGCAACCTTGCTCTTCGACATCTACGCGGGCTATGCCTACCAAATCAACCAACTCCTGCTCATTGCTCCGTCCGTGAATTTCGCACAGCACAACCCGCAGTCATCCATTGGTTTCTACTATTCCGACTGGCAACGCTGGAAGGTCGGTGCCACTATGCAGTACCACTACCGCGACATCATCAATATCCACCTCTCGGGCAACTACTACCATTGGACGTGCCAGCGTATCGAAGCGAATGATATGCAAAAGGACATCTATGACCGCCCTTCGTGGGACGCTGCGTTGCGGATTGATGCACATATCGACAGCAAATGGACCATCTACTCCGACAACACTTTCGTCGGCTCACGATGTGCCTTTACCACCGAGAAGGACAATGCTACGAATGCCGTAGTCACCCTCCGACCCGTCATTTCCTTGAATCTTGGTGCCTCGTATGCTGTCAATCGTTGGCTCACCACGTACCTCCAACTCAACAACTACCTCAACCGCCTCAACGACCTCTACTACGGCTACCAGTCGCAGGGCATCAACTTCCTCATCGGCGCAAAATATAATTTCTAATCGTGGCTAAGACCTTGGCGGTGTACCGAACACCTCTATCAGAACGTCTAACGACTTGGGATTGCGAAAGTCCTCGATGTGCTCTGCATAGTAGGCACAAATCTCTTTCAAATGCCGTTGTCGTTCCTCTCGCGAGGTAGGTGACGCAAACCACTCGGAGTGCTCTGTTTCGTCAATGCCGATGCCAAGAAACATCGTATAATCAAGGAGAAACTGCAGGTGCAGGTTCTCCACGTTGGCACTCTCGTCCAACGTCTGCACCACACCGCACAGCCATCTGAACAATGCTTCGTCCTGCATCGGGTGCCGCACGGTCAGGCTCAGCACCTCTGCCATAAACAATGCTATGCACTGCCGTTTTACGTCCGTTGCGAGGTACTTGGGTGTGCGCACCAACGTTGCCGAAGTGATGGTCCCCATACTTTTATTTCCGCTATGTGAGGCGGTGATTTCTACGTGTGCCAACGGAGTCAGTATCCCCTTGTATTTATTCCCGCGCACAGCAAACGCCCCCCGCCCGTTAATGGCAGTATATACGTTTGCAACGCTCACATTGTCCGCACATTTTCGCAATGATAATACGATGGCTTCCGTCTTCTGAACCATATTGTCTGACTGTTTCTTCTCACAAAATTACACTTTTTTTACCAACTACGCAAACCTCCTCTTTCTGCACGATGGCAACCGTTTCGATATTTCTTGATTATAAATAATTATAAATACTTACCGTCAACGAGAGGATAGCGAGTGGATAGTATGTTTTTACAGGCAATAAAAAAGGAAAATTTGTGTAATTGGTAAAAAAAGTGTAATTTTGCGAAAATATATAATATCCGTAGTAAAACAACAATATAGAAAGAACAGATACGTATGCGAAAGATAGTGAACGACCCCGTATTCGGGTTCTTGTCGGTGCCTAACGATGTGCTGCTCAATGTGTTGCAACACCCGTATGTACAGCGGCTGAACAGAATACGTCAGTTGGGGCTGAGTTATTTTGTTTATCCAGGAGCGATGCACAGTCGCTTTTTGCACTCGCTGGGGGCGATGCACCTGATGGAAGAAGCCATCACCTCGTTGCGTCAGAAGGGTGTGGATATATCTCATAATGAGGGCATTGCAGCCATGGCGGCTATCTTGTTGCACGACATCGGACACGGACCTTTCTCGCACGTCATGGAGCACACCCTCGTGGACGGCATCATGCACGAGGAAGTGAGTCTGCAGATGATGGAGCGCATCAACCGCGACCTGGGCGGGGCATTGGATATGGCAATAGCGATATTCCATGACGAGTACCCCAAGCATTTCCTTCACCAACTGATTAGCAGCCAGTTGGACGTGGACAGACTCGACTACCTGTGCCGCGACTCGTTCTTCTGCGGGGTCACGGAGGGTAGTGTGGCAAGTGCGCGCATACTGAAGATGATGAATGTGGTAGACGACAAGTTGGTGGTCGAGGCAAAGGGCATCTACTCGGTGGAGAAATTTCTTGTGGCACGGCGACTGATGTACTGGCAAGTGTATCTGCACAAGACATCGGTGGCAGCAGAACAGTTGCTAATCAAGATATTGGAGCGCGCCAAACGCTTGGCAGCCGAAGGAAAAGAGTTGTTCTGTTCGCCCGCTTTGCACTATTTTCTGTACAACCACGTGACGGCGGAAGAGTTTGCGGCAAGCGACTACCCGCTGGAGCAATACGCACTGTTGGACGACTCGGACATACTGAGTGCCATCAAGGTGTGGATGAGCAGCGACGACCGTGTGCTAAGCATTCTCTCTCAATGCTTTACGAACAGACGGCTCTTCAAGGGCAGGCTGCTGGACAAGCCTCTGAGCGAAGAGGAAAAACAGACTTTGCGTGAGCAGTACGCCACACATTTCGGCATCAGTGAAAAGGATGCGGAGGACTTCTTTGTGGAGCACATCTCGATCTCGAACACCTATTCCGAGAAGGACGACTCGATAGACATCCTCTTCAAAGACGGCACCATACGCGACATCGCGGAGGCATCGGACATGCTCAACCTGCAAATGCTCACCTACAAGCCCAAGAAACTATACCTATTTTACTACAAGATATAACCAACACATAACTAACATATAACAAATAATGGAATTTTCAGCACAACAAATAGCCGCACTTTTGGGCGGCAAACTATATGGCGACGGCAACAAGACCGTGAGTGACGTAGCCCCTATTGAGCATGCCTCCGAAGGCAAACTCTGTTTCCTTTGTGAGGAGAAATATATGCAGTACTTGTCTGATACACAGGCGTCTGTGGTACTCGTTACAGAGAGTCTGCTTGGCGGCAAGGAGCCTCAAAGCAAGGCTGCCGTGATAGCCGTAGAGAACGCGCGCAGTGCTATGGGGCAGTTGTTGCAACTGGTGGCAAAGGCACTCAATCCGCCGCGTCACGGGGTGGAGCAACCATGCTACATCAGTGAGGGCGTGGACGTGTCCGAAGATGCGTATATCGGAGCCTTTGCGTACATCGGCAAGAACGTGCGTCTCGGCAAGGGCGTACAGATATACCCGAATACGTATATAGGTGACAATGTGCAGATTGGTGACGGCACTATCCTCTATGCGGGCGTGAAAGTCTATTACAATTGTGTGGTAGGCAAGGGCTGTATCCTGCATGCGGGCGTGGTGGTTGGTGCCGACGGTTTCGGCTTTGAGCCGGACGCACAAGGGGTGAATCAAAAACTGCCGCAGATAGGCAACGTAGTGATTGAGGACGATGTAGAGATTGGTGCCAACACCACTATAGACAGGGCGATGATGGGCTCCACGCGCATACATCGTAACGTAAAGATTGACAACCTCGTACAGGTGGCACACAACGTGGAAGTAGGCGAATCGACTTTCCTCTGCGCGCAGGTGGGTATTGCAGGCTCTACCAAGGTGGGTAGCCATTGTATCCTTGCCGGACAGGTGGGCGTAGCAGGGCATATCGAGATAGCCGACCGTTGTGTCTTTGGTGCCCAAACGGGCGTAGCGGGCTCGGTACGCAAAGCGGGTATGTATCAAGGTTCGCCTGCTATCGATGCCATGAACTGGCGCCGCTCCAGCATAGGTTTCAAGCAACTGCCCGACCTCATGCGCCGACTGAATGAGGTGGAGAAGACAAAATAACATAATAGTTGCATAAACCGCAGAAATGTAGTATCTTTGCAGGCTAATTTGGATACAAGGGCTACAATGGTACGAATCAGCATACTATGGCATAAGGAAATAAAGCATGTACGTGCATGGCAGACGAAGGTTGTTCGTCTGTGTGTATGGTGTGTGATGCTGTGTGCAATGACGGCATGCGGCGAGTACCAACAGTTGCTCAAGTCAAAAGACCCTGAACTGAAATACCAGAAGGCGTTGGTGTACTTCAACGACAAGCAGTACGTGAAAGCACAGACGCTGCTGGACGATGTGAGCAGTTACTACAAAGGTACAGAGCGTTCGGAAGACGTACTGGCATACTTGGCACGCTGCTACATGGGGCAGAAAGACTACGCATCGGCTTCGGAGTACTATCAGGCGTATATCCGCAACTACCCGAAGGGGCGCTACATCGTGGAGGCACGCTTTCAGGTGGGGCATTGCTACTATCTGGACTCGCCCGATGCACGCTTGGACCAAACGGAGACAAAGAAGGGTATAGAGTTCTTTACGCAGTTTGTGGAGTTGTACCCCGAGAGCCCGTACGCAGAGCAAGCCTATACGGAGATGGGTGAGTTGTACGACAAGTTGGCATACAAGGAGTACCTGAATGCGAAGTTGTACTACAACCTCGGCTCGTATTTGGGCAACAATTACCTGAGTTGTGAGATAACGGCGAAGAACGCGCTGCGCAACTATCCGACCAACAAATATCAGGAGGAACTGAGTTGGCTAATCCTGCAAGCCAAGTATCAGCAGATGCAGAACTCGTTTGAGAACAAGAAACTGGAGCGCGCACGCGACACCGAGGACGAGTATTACAGTTTCATCACCGAGTATCCCGACTCCAAGCACCGCAATGCCGCCGAGCGCATAGGCAAAGAGGTGCAGAAGATAACCAAGAAATAACTAACAGACCAAAAGATATGATTGATTACAAACAAACCAAAGCCCCGCACACTACCATCACAAGGGACATGAACGAACTGACAGCAAAGGTAGGCAACGTGTATGAGACGGTGGCTATCATCGGTAAACGCAGCAACCAAATCAGCGCTGCACTGAAGAAAGAGTTGGACTCCAAACTGCAAGACTTCAGCACACCGAGCGACTCTTCCGAAGAGACTTTCGAGAACCAGGAGCAGATAGAGATTTCGCGCAGTTATGAGTTGCTGCCCAAGCCCACACTGATAGCCACACAGGAGTTCATTGACAATGAGTTGGTGTACCGTGGCAGCAATCGTGACGAGGCGTTGAAGTCTTAATGCCGGTTGCCCTTTGTTGGAAGGCAAACATATATTAGTAGGTATCAGCGGTGGCATAGCCGCCTACAAGATACCTGAATTGATACGCCTGCTGCGCAAAGCAGGCGCGGATGTACAGGTAACAACCACCAAGCACGCCTTGGAGTTTGTTACTTGTCTTACTTTGCAGACACTCAGCGGACACAAGGTCTATTCCGATGTGTTTGCGGCTATCAACGAGCATAACACCGAGCATATCTCGCTGCCGGAGTGGGCAGACCTGATGATAGTGGCACCCGCCACTGCCAATGTTATCGGCAAGATGGCTGCGGGTATAGCCGACGATGCACTGACCACCACCTTTGCCGCTATGCGCAAGCCCGTGGTCATAGCACCTGCCATGAACGACAAGATGTACGCTGCACCCGCTACGCAAGATGCAGTACGCACATTGGCATCGCGGGACAACATCACGATGCTCGACTGCGCCGAAGGTCCGTTGGCGTGTGGCACTACGGGCAAAGGGCGTATGCAAGAGGTGGATGTCCTGCTGGCTGCGGTAGAGTATGCACTATCGGATAAGCCGCTGCGGGGCAAGCGCGTACTGATTACTGCCGGTCCTACGCACGAAGCCATTGACCCTGTACGGTATATCAGCAATGCCTCTACGGGTAAGATGGGCTATGCATTGGCTCGGGCATGCCTGCGTATGGGGGCTGAAGTGACGGTGGTAAGCGGTCCCACGAGTATCTCTATGCTGGCATGGGAAGCCTTTGCTCCGCTCCGTATGGTGTATGTGTCCTCGGCAAAGGAGATGGCAGAAGCCACAGTGAGTGCTTTCGCGCAAGCGGACATTACTATATTATGTGCGGCTGTGGCTGACTTCACGCCTTCCGAACCTGCACAGCAGAAGATAAAGAAACAACCCAACCAAACAGCACTAACACTACAATTACAGACCACACAGGATATTGCTGCTACATTAGGGCGTAGCCGGCGGGATAATCAGATATTGGTCGGCTTTGCTTTGGAGACGAACAACGAGGTACAAAACGCCACCCGCAAGATGCAAAGCAAGAACCTGAGTATGATTGTACTCAACTCTCTGCAGGACGCAGGGGCAGGCTTCGGCACGGACACCAACCGTGTGACACTATTGTATCCCAGTGGGGAACAAATACCGCTACCATTGGCAAGCAAAGACCATGTCGCAGAAGATATTATAGACGCTATCTTGCAAATGGACAACCTAACCTGTTAGTTAGGCTTTTTCATAATGAAAACTGCTGTCTTCACCTTCCCCCCGCCATCTGCGGCGGCTTGGTGTTATCTCATCACTACCTCGCACAAGTCGCGGTAGAAACGCTGATACTCCTCCTCGGAGATAGCAACGGGGGCTGTCAGCACCACTAACGGGTGTGGCTGATAGCCCTCTCTGTAGGCGGGATGACGGTGACTGTAAGGATTGACCTGAAACCCGCAATGTGTATAGAAACGTAGGCGTGCTGTCGATACCTCGTCCACTATCGGGTCAATCTCCAGCACTACCGTTTTGCCTTTCTGCTCCACAAACATCCGTAGCACGCGGCTTCCGTAGCCTTGCCCGCGCAAGGTGGCATCAATGGCAAAATGTTCAATGTAGATATACGTATCGAACTCCCAATACGAGATAAATCCTATCCACTTTCCCTTCTCCGTGTAGCCCGCAAGGTGGTACCCCGCCTGCTCGAAAGCCCACGCCTGTTGCTCTTCCGTGCGTTGCTCAAAAATAGGGAAACTGCTGCTGTACAGCACCTTGAAATCTCCGTACAGCCTATCCTTTACACTTTGTATATCAATCTCTTGTATCATTTCTTCTTGCGTTTGCGGTCTGCCACAATATCCTCAAGGTTCGCCACCGCCCATTGTATCATCGGCGTGCAGGCTTGCATGAACGACTGCGCCCGCTCCGTGAGTTGGTAATCCACTCTCGGCGGCACCTCGGCATACACCGTGCGCACCACAAAGCCGTCCTCTTCCAACGTCCGCAGCGTGGTGGTCAGCACTTTCTGCGAGATGTCTGGCAAGGCGCGTTGCAAGGCATTGAACCGCACAGGCTCGGCACTCTGCTCCAGCGTGTGCAGCACCAGCAGCGACCATTTGTCACCTACCCGCGACAGCACATTGCGTATCGGGCAGTTCGGAAACAACACATCCCGTGTCTCTTTATTATGTAGCATATTACATCCTCCGTTAATGAAATCGTCAGACAGGACATCCCTGTCTGACGACTTTCGCACAAGAATTATGCCATTCGTTCATAATTCTTAATTGAATAACGCTTTCGCCACTCCTGCGAGGTTGTCCTCACCCTGCAGATTGGGGTAGGCTTTTTGCATAGCAGCCGCCAATTCCTCGGCACTCTTGCTCTTGGCACGCAGGTGTTTGAGGGTCTTGAGGTACGCAATCTTGAACTCCACAGCGTCTTTCTTGGCAGCCCCGCCGTGTCCGCCGATGAACAGTTCCGCACCCGATTTCAAGGAACGCTCAGCCTCTGCAATCTCGGCGTCGATAGCGGCTGCGCTGCTTACCTGCAACGGACTGACATGCGCTTTGGCAGGCGTCCAATGGGTGTAATACACACGCTTCCCTATAAGCAGACTGGCAGCAGGGAAGTCGGTCGAAGCCCCGTGGCGGAACTCAAACGGCACGCCTGCGTAGGTCTGTGTGCTGCCGAATGACACCTCGGCGGTCTTGCCCGTAGGCAGGTCGGTGATGGCATCGCCGAAAATATTGGCGAAGTTCTGCATCATACCGCCGTAAATATCCCCCTTGGAGAACGCCGGCATACCCTCAGCCATCAATACATCGTGGTCGTCCGTCCCACCAACGTGGTAGTCTGCAATGCGCTGACTGACAGGCTTGTTGAGAGACTCTAGATAAGAGTTGTACTCGGCGATATTGTCTTTGAACAGCGGCTGTTCCAAGGTTACGAGGGCGTCTTTCCCCTCCACGATATAACTCGCATCGCCCAAGGCGTCATTGGTGTAATAGACATGCAGTTTGAAGGTATCGAAATCGTACACTTCCACTTTGCCTTTCATTTGTGCGTTGGCACCGAGTGCCACCACGCTCATCAATGCTACAATTGCTTTTTTCATAATCGTTATGTTTGATTATTTAATCCGGAATCTGGAGATTATATGGTTAATTATATGTTTTTGTTTCTAAGCGCGGCACATGTTGTGCCGCAAGATAAGTTTTGCTTGGTTTGGATGTTTTGGTTTATAAAGTTTTCGTTATATCGAACTCACGTTTTTTGTTATACGCAGCCTCATGCCAAATCACCACTTCACCGGCTCATTCAGTATGTCCGCATCAGCCGCGTCCTCAGCCGTGAGCGTGTTGCCGCGGTACTGCACGCAGAGCATTATCAGCGGCTCATTGCCGTTGTTGCGCACCGAGCGTTTGCCTGCGGGAGCCACGCGCACCACGCTGCCTTCCTCAACGGGGAACATTTGCCCGTCCACCTGAAACTCACCCTTGCCGCCCAAGAAGAAGTACAACTCCTCATGGTTCTTGTGCGTGTGCAGGAACCCTGTCTCCGCACCTGCAGGAAACACTTGGAACGAGAAGTCTCCGCCCGTAGCGTGCAACGCTGCTCCGCCGAACACCTTGCCGGGGATAACCACATTTGCCCCAAGGTGCAGTTCATACTCACTGATTTGGTTCAACTTACCCAGATTGATGGCACTGAAGTTCTGTGCCGTTGCGATTGTTTGAATCTCTTTCATTGTCTTATAATTTTATTGGTTTATAATTGTTGGTTCATAATTGCCATACCTTGCATATTAACTATTAACCATTACTTATTACTTCCCAAAGTTACTTTCCTTTTGACGCTGCAAAATTACTGCTTTCCCTGATACCACACAAGAACGCACTTGATTATCAGTTAGTTACCTATTAGTAACCATTGCAGACAATCAACCTGTTACCCTCTGCAAAAAAATGCACTTTTTTGCATTTTTCGCGCTACGCATATTTGTTGCTATTACCTGTTCACCACCTGTAACTCGAATCCTTCTCGAGTCAATCTCGGGTTAATACTATGACATTAGTATGTAATTAGTATGTGATTAGTATGTGATTAAGCCGACAATACCGAGAGGATAGCAAGACAATATCCCTCCGCTTGGAAGACAATACTTTGTTTGGGAGACGACGCGGCTCGCGTCGTTATATATCCTCCCTTTTGCTACTTCCACATTGCAATTTCACGAAATCCTGCACTTTATTTTGCCATATCGGAAAATAGCAGTACTTTTGCGCAACGTTTGTTACATAACAAGAGTTATATAACAGATGTAATGCAAGTACCAAACGGATATCATACCCGCTGTACATGCCATTTTTAATTATTAATTTTTAATTCTTAATCAACCCGTCATGCCACGCAAAGTACAATACACCCGCGAGATGATTATTGAAGCGGCAATCAATATGGTGCGGGAGCAGGGACCCGACTGCATCAATGCCCGCGACCTCGGCGCGTATATGGGGTGCTCGTCGCGACCGCTCTTCACGGCGTTCCGCAACATGGAGGAACTCCTCACCGCCGTACGCGAGGAGGTATCCGCGCGGTTTGCCGAGCGTGTACGTATCGCCCGCGACACGCCGAGCCAAGGACCGGCAGCCAAACGCATGGGTATGTGCATCGTGCAGTTTGCGCAGGAAGAACCCAACTTATACAAACTAATCTACTGGAGAGGAAACAAAATGACTCCCCTCCCCGAGTTGTCCAAGATTATGACAAAGCAATACCAAACAGATTACCAACTCTCCGACGACGATGCCGTCGCCTTCTTCGACCACATGATGATATTCAATCTCGGTCTCTGTTCACTCATCACCAACGGCGTGCGCCAGTTCTCCCACGGGGAGGTGGAACGCATACTGCGCGACCAGTTCTCCGCCACCCTTGCCTACTACAAAAGTGGCAAACACCACGTAGAGGAAGGAACACAGACTCCCCCAAGCCCCCTCAAAGAGGGGAAACCCGAATAACGGACAATAACTTACATTCATATTATATTCAGTTAGATGAAACGTATCATTACATTTTCTTTGGCACTGATGTGTGCCATCACCACTTTTGCGCAAAAGCCAATCTCGGGCAAGGTGCAGGACACCCAATCCGCCCCGATTGCTTACGCCACCGTCAGCCTTCTGCGTAGCGACAGCAGCCTTGTCACGGGCGCTATCACGGACGACGCAGGTGCCTTCGCACTCTCCGCGCCGACCGGCAAATACATCCTGCAAGTCTCCTTCGTAGGCTATCAGACCACCTGCCGCACCGTTCAGGCGGGCGATAAAGACCTCCTCGTCACCCTCCGCGAGGAGAGCGAGCAACTCAAAGAGGTGGAGGTCAAAGCCAAGAAACCGCTCATCGAGCGCCAGTTCGACAAGATAGTGCTCAATGTCAGCAACTCGCCCTTTGCCATGGGCAGCAACGGCAAGGATCTCCTCAAGAAAGCGCCGGGCGTGAACGTGGACAAAGACGGCAACGTCACGGTCAACGGCAAATCCGTCGAGGTCTATATCGACGGGCGTCCCTCCTACCTCAGCGGCGAGCAACTCAAGGCGATGCTCGAGGGTACCGACGGCAGCACCATCGAGAAGATAGAGATTATCTCCAACCCCTCGGCGAAATACGATGCTTCGGGGCAAGGCGGTATCATCAACATCAAGACCAAGCGCAATATGATGCGCGGGCTGAACGGTACACTCTCAGCCGCTTACGGCGGAATGTATTACAAGGATATAGACACATGGATGAACACCGAGATGTTCTCGCTCAACCTCAACTACCGCACCGAGAAGACCTACACATTCGGTAGCCTCACGCAGGTCTATACCAATCAGAATGTGGGTGTAGAGACCGGCTCCACCTATCTCGATACGCTCACCCATACTACCACCGAGCGGTACGACAAGTCGGAATACGATTGCGATTTCCAATACTATATGCTCAAACTCGGCAACGACTGGTTTATCAATGATAAGAATACCGTTGGCTTTATCTTTCAGGCGCCGTTTATGATTATGAATCAGAACGTCCCCGAGGGGCACGGCTACGGCTGGACCAAGGTGGGCAACGACATCGCGGAGAACTCCATGCTCTCTATCAGCGGTCCGATGTTCTCGCAGCAGTACACCGCCAACCTCAACTACACCCATGTCTTCAACGATTCGTTGGAGCGTGAACTGACCGCCAACATCGACTACAACCGCAACGGCTGGAAACAGCAGAACGAACAGAGCAACACTTATACCTATCCCACGCGCCCCGACTCGGTGCTGCATACGGGACTGAATATCAATACCAACCAGATAGTGGACATCTACTCCGCCAAACTCGATTTCCAGACACGCTTCTGGCAGACGGGTATGATAGAGACGGGTGCCAAATATGCCCTCTCCAACACCGACAACCGCATGACCACCGACAGCCTCTTGAACGATTGTCAAAGCCCCACCGCACACTCCGACTTCTCCTACTCGGAGCATGTTGCAGCCCTGTACATCTCGTTGGCAAAGCAGTTCGGGCAGCACTTCAATGCCAAACTCGGACTCCGCGGCGAGTACACTCACTCCAACGGTAACTGGCACTCGGCGGACAGCACCTCCACAAAGGACTATTTCAACCTCTTTCCCACTGCTTTTCTCGGCTACAACCCCACCGACAAGTGGGCGATGAACATCTCCTACACCCGCCGTATCAAACGACCGAGTTACTACCAACTCAACCCGTTCCGCACCTATATCGATGCGCACAACTACGCTGAGGGTAACCCCGAACTCACACCGGAGTTCAACAACCAAGTGGACTTGAATTTCTCCTACTCGCAGTATGTATCGTTGGCATTCAATTTCTCTCACACGCAGGATATGTTCTCGCAGCGGACGGAGATTCTGCCCAACGGCGACGGGCGTATGAAGTGGAAGAACTTCGGTACCTGTACCACCCACGGCGGCAACCTCTCGCTCACCGAACTGCCTCTCGTGCCTAAGTTCGTAACAGGCGAAGACGGCTCACGCACCATGCAGGGCGCATGGCTTGCCCTCACACTCAATGGCGGTTACTACTATTTCATCAACCGTTCCTACGACGGCACGTATGTCAACCGCAGCCATTGGGGCTACGGCTCGGCAAACCTCAATGCCTACTTGCCCAAGGACTGGACGCTGTCTATAGACGGCTTCTACAATGCGCCCATGGTGAGCGGTTACACACGCCAGTCGGCATTCTACAGCATGAACTTCGGTGTGCGCAAGATGTGGCGTGAGAAGGGCTTGATTTTCAACCTCCAGGTGCAGGACCTGATGCGCTCTATGCGCGGCAGCAGCGAGTCGCTCGGCTTGGCAGAGGGCAACCGAAGTTACACCGCATCGGACTATCGCAACCAGAAAGTCATGTTCTCCCTTACGTGGATGTTCGGTCAGCAGCAATACGTCAAACACCGCAACGTCGGCAACCTCGACGAGTCTTCGCGTCTCGGTAGCGGCGGTGGAGTAGGGCAGTAATGGTCTGCCTAAATCAGGATAATAAATATGTGCAAGAATCTTTTTGTTATTCGCTTTCGCATGGGGGCGGCACTCTGTTTCGCCCTTGCCATCGGACACTTGGCTTGCTTGGGCTTTCTGTGGCAGATATTCGACATCTACGGCATTGCGCCGCAGATGCATACGCTCGCTTCGCTGTGGCAGCCGCTGCCGTATCTCATCACGGTGGGTATCGCCCTGTGTTTCGCTATTGCGGGCATGTACGGACTGGCATATAGCGGTGCTGTCCGTCGCCTGCCCTTGCAAACATGGGTGGTGTGGTTCATGTGCATAGTCTTCCTGCTGCGTGCCGTGGTCGGGTTGGTTGTCCTGCTGTCGGACTTCACCCTGCTCGAACTGACCTCCACCCTCGGTGCCGCCCTCCTCGGACTATGCTTTTTTCCCTGCCGCTGCGCCTGTCCGAAGGATACGCCGAGGGCATAGCATGGGTACGGTCAGGGTAGCATCAGGGTTGCTCGAAAGTATTACGAAAGTATTCATATGTATCGGTTATGTATCGGTTATGTATCGGTTATCCTATACGCAGGTCCCGATACAGATTCGGGAAAAACGGCAAGACGGGAGCCAAAAAACAGTATGAGTTCAGCACCCTTTCAGCAAGGGATGAGCAAGGGATAAGCAAGGGATAGATAATGTATATAACGACCCGTTAACGGCTATTAACGGAGAACCTGTTCGCGTTTTAATGGGACGCATGGAGTGAAAATGTAGCCATTTGCGGCGCAGCCGCCAATCGTACATAAATTGTATATCGTAAATTTGTAAATTGTAAATATCTTTATGGAACAACGAATCGAAACCCGTGAGCAGCGTGTGGCTCTCACATATCGCCTTGTAGGCGACTACTCTGCTATCAACTACGACGAGGCATGGAACGCTATGTGGAAGTGCTGTCAAGACAACCAAATAGGCTGCTGTGGCAATGATGTGGAGTACCTTAGTACGTACCTTGACAACCCCACGACCACGCCTGCGGCGGAGCGTCGCTGTGATGTATGTATCGCAGCCTTGACGGACAGGATTGCCGATACCTTCCGTGGCATGACCTTGGAACACGGCGTGCGCCTCACCACTCTGCCCGCAGGGCGGTGGATGGTCTTCACGCACCGCGGACAGTACGACACTCTGGGTGCCACGTACGGCGAGATATACGGCACTATCATGCCCATGTTGATTTCTTGGTTTGTTGCATTGGATTTTTTTGCGTATCTTTGTCCCCGCTTGTTGAATGTATTTATGTATGAAGAAATGAAAAAGGTGGTTTTTTCTTTGATTGTAGGGGCTGTTTCTTGTGCTGTAATGGCGCAGACCACAGGCGTGGAATCGGGGCATGACTGGGTGGATTTGGGTTTGCCAAGCGGACTTAAATGGGCGACTGTGAATATAGGTGCTGCTGCTCCCCAAGATGACGGCGATTACTATGCGTGGGGCGAGACGGCGCAAAAAACGGATTTCCGTTGGGCAACCTATCTGCATGGTGCGTCGCAAAATGCGCTGTTGAAATACACCCAAACCGATGGGCTGATGCTGCTTGCCCAAGCCGATGATGTGGTATCGCAGACATGGGGCGGGGCGTGGCGTATGCCGACCAAAGACGAATGGGCGGAACTGAAAACGCATTGTGTGTGGACATGGACCGACAACTATAACGCTACCGGCGTGGCAGGATATGAGGTGGCAAGCCAAAGCGGTGATGCCTCGCTGTTTTTGCCTGCTGCGGGGTGCAGGTATGCCAATCGGGTTAATGAGAAAGGCGTTCACGGATATTATTGGTCGAGTTCGCTATCCGACGTGTCTGCCTATTGGGGCTCCGCCTATCAGATGCAGTTTGTGCAGGCGTATGCCAAACCGGATTGGAATCACACACGCTACTACGGTTCGTCTGTGCGCGGGGTATGTGTTCCGCAACAGCAGCCCACAGGTGTGGAGTCTGTCGGCGAAGCGCCGACGGTTCGTGTGGAAGCAGGCACTATACGTTGCGGGCAGGCGTTTCGGATTTATGACGTAACGGGGCGCGACGTAACACGGCAGAACGGTGCCTTGCCGAATGGCGTGTATATGGTGCAAGTGGGGGAGAAAACAGAGAAAGTGATGGTGTTCTAAGATGTTAATCAAAATAGCAGACAGATGAAGAAAGCAACGATTATATTCCTATTGGCGTGCTGTGGACTTGTTTTGCCGGTATCGACCGCCAAGGCGGAGAGGGTGCAGTATTGGGCGAAAGGCGTTAGCGCAGATGGCGGTTGGTACAACACGTTTCAGTTTCGCAACGGCTGTTGGGCGGCTGTGAGCAGCAATATGATTGCATGGTGGCAGGACCGTATCAGGGAGCAATACACCTACACGGGGAAGTGGTGGGACGCGGAGGAAATCAACCAAGAGTTTGACCGTAACACCTACTTCAACGACAACGGCGACTATGTGTATAAGGCCATCGACTGGTATCTGCGCAACACACACCCGACACTCGCTTACACGCGGACAGGACTCTATCAGAACTACCTCGCCGAAGGCGACTACGACAATCCTATCCTCTTCACGCGGGGATATTTGAACTCCGACGAGACCCGGATAACGGATGTGCTGCTGCACTATTTCACAACGGGCAACTATATTGCCGAACTGCGCGACAACAACCATGCGTGGACCTTGTGGGCGATAGAGGTGGATACCGACACGAATACCATTACCCGAATATGGGTGACGGATTCGGTGCCCAATGACCGGAACAACCCCAAAAAAGAGATACACTCGTTGGAGCCGAAACGCTATAATGACTATTTCTATTTTGAGCGCGGTATCTACGACGAGGAAAATGGCTCATGGGGCTCTCAGGCTATCCATCCTGAGGAACTGACTTTCTTCGGTATCGAAGGGCGGTTCTTGGTGGATGCTGACGGAAATCCTGTGTTTATGCAGAACGCTAATTCTCTTTGAGGGAAACATTCGTCGGCATATAATCAACGTTAATGAGCATAGAACATATAATTAACTAAATAATTGAACTATTAATCTGCTGACAAAACAAACCTGCTTCAATTGCTATGGGCTTTTCGGTTTTTCTCCACACTTTGATGTTAATCTATGCGAAGATAATACTGATAATTTGAACATACAATGGGTTTTAATGGAGAATAAAGGCTGTTTCATGGAGCAAATATGTAAATATAAATGTTATGCAGGAAATTGACCCACAAACCACCACTCGTGCCTATGCCTTTGAGATGTGGATGCAGGCACCAATGCCGATGGTCACGTTTTTCAAGACGTTGGACGTGACGCGCCTTGTGCACTTCAGCCGCAAGACGGGCATGAAGTTCAATATGCTGATGTGCTATTGCATCGGCAAAGCCGCCGGCGGCATCAAAGAGTTCTACCTTTTGCCAGTGGACGGCAAATTGATACAATACGACACCCTCGCTGTGAATACTATTGTGCTCAATCGGCAGGGCGAGGTCAGTTCGTGCGACATACCCTGTTCCGATGACCTGACGGCGTTCAACCGCGACTATATGCGCCTTACGCGGCAGGTGGCAGATACGTGTACGAACCACGACCTGACCGACAGCATGGTGATTGGCACTTCGGCACTCGCGCAATACGACATTGACGGCGCAGTGGGCATGTACAGCGGCGTATTCAACAACCCTTTCTTGATTTGGGGCAAGTACCGCAGACGGCTGTTCAGGACGACGCTTAGCGTGTCTTTTCAGTTCCACCACACGCAGATGGACGGTGCCCACGCCGCCCGTTTCCTCACCGCCATCCAGCAGGCAATAGACACCCTGTCGGTGAATGAGCGGAAAGGGATTAATGAGTAATGATATGTTTGCCAATGCATTAACGGTAAATCAACGGCAATTAACGGAGCCTATTCCCCCTCTTTGAGGGGGGGAGGGGGAGTCTTTAATGGTCCTTTAATGGGCTTTAATGGAGAATAAACGTCTCTTTAATGGAGAAAAAACGGAAATTATATGGAAACAAAAACGAAATTTAACTTTGCCCGCGGGGCATTGCTTTTCTGGTGTATTTTTATCTGTATCGGCGCGATAGGCGGTGCTGTCCTGTTTTGGGCATATCCGCATGGCGAGGTATGGAACATGGCGGACATGTTGCCATACTTTCAGGTGTTGCCCTTTGCGGATTTCTTCTTTCAGGACTTCGTATGGTGCGGCGTTGCCTTGCTGTGCGTGAACGGTATCACCAACTTTACGGCGGCGGTCCTGATGCTGCGCCATAACCGTTGGGGACTGGTACTCGGCACGGTGTTTGGCGTCACGCTGATATTGTGGATATTGGTCCAGTTCTGCATCTTCCCCTTGAACGCGATGGACGTTATCTATTTCATCTTCGGCATACTGCAAACCCTCACGGGTCTCGCAGCCCTGCACCAGTACAAGCAACTCCCTGCCGACAGGAGGGCCCACAGAGAAGATGGATAATTACACGGTAATTATATGTCCACCAATGCTTTAATGGTCTTTTAATGGACTGCATGGAACAGAAACGTCTCTTTAATGGAGAATAAATGTAGCAATTTGCGGTGTAGCCGCCAATCGTACATAAATCGTACATCGTAAATTTGTAAATCGTACATAACATGAATCCACTTATTGCTTTTTGCGGTCTCGACTGCGCCTCGTGCGAGGCGCGCACCGCTACCATAAACAACGACTCTGCCCTCTGTGCCCGTGTGGCACAGGATTGGAGCGAACTCAACCACGCGGAGATACACCCCGAGGACATCAACTGTATGGGCTGCCGTGTGGACGGCGTCAAATGCCTTTATTGTGACCGGCTCTGCCCTATCCGTCAGTGTGCCTTGCAGCGTGGCGTAGCGCACTGCGGCGAATGTGCCGAGATGGCGCAATGCGCTATCCTGCATCGCGTTACGGACAACGCACCGGCGGATGTCCTTGCCCGTCTTACGGACATCGACTGCACCATCCGTCCCGAACGCCCCGAAGACTACCGTGCCGCCGAGGAACTGACGCGTGACGCTTTCTGGAATGTCTATCGCCCGGGGTGTCAGGAGCATTACGTGCTGCACTGCTATCGCCAACGTCCCGAGTTCATACCCGAACTGAGTTTCGTCATGGAGAAAGACGGCCGCCTCATCGGACAGGTGATGTTCGTCCGCACTGCGTTGGAAGTCCTCACTCCCAACTCTCAACTTGCCACTGCGCTAAACTCTCAACCCTCAACACTCAACCCTGAACGCTCCACTCCCAACTCTCAACTATCCACTCTCAACTGCACTCAACACTCAACTCTCAACACTCAACTAAATATAGCCACTTTCGGACCTATCAGTATCGCGCCCGAGTACAAGCGCAAAGGCTATGGACTCAAACTGCTGCAATACGCTTTGGCGCGTGCGAAGGAGATGGGCATCGGGGCGGTGTGTATGGAGGGGAATATCGACTTCTACAGCCACGCGGGTTTTGTGGTTGCCAGCACGCTGGGTGTGCATTACCACGGCGAACCTCTCGACGACGAAGTGCCTTACTTCCTCGCACAGGAACTCATCCCGGGCTACCTGCAAGGGCAAGTGGTAGCCGAGGAGACTGCTCCCCATGAACCTGCGTCCGCTGCTCCCCGCAAGGAGTATCTCTACACCACGCCGCAGGGCTATTTCGCCGCTGTCGAACAGCCCGACGCCTTTGCCGCCTACGAAGCCACCTTCCCCCACAAGGAGAAACAATCCCTCCCCACACAGATTTTCCCCGAATAGGGATACCTATACATTAACGATAAATTAGCGGTCATTAACGGATAAAGTTCCCCCTCTTTGAGGGGGTTAGGGGGAGTCTTTAATGGCTCTTTAATGGGCTTTAATGGAGAATAAATATCAACTTAAATTATACGGAATAAAATGGAACAGAGAATTGAAACCCGTGAGCCGCGTGTGGCTCTCACCTTTCGCCTTGTGGGCGACTACTCGTCTATCAACTACGGCGAAGCATGGAACGCTATGGAGCAGTGCTGCAATGACAACCAAATAGGTTGTTGCTGCAATGACGTGGAGTACCTAAGTACCTACCTTGACGACCCGACCACCACTCCCGCAGCCGAGCGACGCTGTGATGTATGCATCGCTGCCTTGACGGATAAGATTGCC
>SAMEA104315424__coassemble_641_pt1 | contig 23305 bp, 24 predicted proteins | sample SAMEA104315424__metabat2_low_PE_013 | metagenome-assembled genome bin SAMEA104315424 (sample SAMEA104315424) | gut metagenome | biome: Monkey gut; feature: monkey-associated habitat; material: faeces | place: China | collected 2013 | reverse complement strand
CAAGCCTTACTTCTATCGCTATTCCGGATAGTGTAACGAGTATTGAAAACGGAACCTTTGAAGGTTGCACAAGTCTTAATTCCATTACTATTCCAAAAGGCGTGACGAGTATAGGAAGTTCTGCTTTCAAAGGATGCTCAAGCCTTACTTCTATCGCTATTCCGGATAGTGTAACGAGTATTGGAGAGTGGGCTTTTTCTAATTGCACAGGTCTTACCCCTATTACTATTCCTAACGGTGTTGACAATATTGGAGTAGGGGCTTTTAATCGCATGTTTTACATAGCATACAAAGGAACAGCCTCTGGGTCACCATGGGGTGCAAGAAGTGTGAATGGTTATTTGGAAAACTATTTAGTTTATGCAGATACGACCAAAAATGTCCTATTAGGCTGTAATCCTGCGACAAAAGGAAAAATCACTATTCCACATAGCGTAACTTCTCTTGGCAGTGAGGCTTTCCGCTATTGTGATGGAATTGACACCCTCATCATCGGCAATGGCATTACGGATATAGACGACCAGTTTGAGGACTGTGGCGGTATCACCTATCTGCAATTAGGTAGTGGGGTGAAGACTATTGCCCACAATGCATTTTATGATGCCAAGAAACTCAAACGCATCGTTTGCTATGCTCTTGAACCACCTGTAGCACAAGTGCAAGACGGCTGGAGCAATGGCAGTTTCTACAACTACAATATCCACGTACAAGTACCATGCGACAACCTCGAAGACTATGAGACAGACGCTGTATGGGGCTCGTTCAAGTACTTGGAGTGCGTAGGTGCAGAGAAGACCGAGACCAATGGCAAGGTGCTTGTCACGCCCCGTGACAATGATGCCGACATCACTTGGCCGACCAACAGCAGTGCCGATACCTACACCATCCTCATTACGCAAGACGGTACGGAGATATGCACCCTTGTCTTCAATTCAGACGGACAACTGACCCGCATAGCCTTTGCTGCTCCTGCCCGCAATGGCGAACAGCGTCATACGCCTTCCGCTCTGCTCACACAAGACGGCTATCGTTTCACTGTTACAGGTCTCAGCAGTGGCACGCAGTATGCGTATGCCATTAATGTCAAGGATGCCAAGAGCAATGTACTGAACACCTACAAGGGCTCTTTCACCACTACAGGCGGTGCCACAGGTATGGATGATATACCTGCTACCGGCAAGACCTTGGATGCCACCACACCCCGCAAAGTTTTCCGCGACGGGCAAGTATATATCCTCCGCGGCGGCAAGACCTACACCGCAACCGGTGTGGAGGTGGAGTAAAGACCTCCTCTACTGACTAAGGAGTTCTATGATGCCCATCGGCATCAATCGGGAATCCGCAATAAGGGGTATTTCCTTTTGCCTCCAAAGGAGGGGATTGCACAACAGACAGAGAGGGTGTCTAACAAGTATTGAAAAATGTCATTCCCTAAGTTTTTGACGACGCGAGCCGCGTCGTCCCCCATAAGCAGAGTGTAAAAATAGGGGCTGTCTACACTTGTTAGACAGCCCCTTTGTTTGTTTATTTTTGGCTGCGAGCGTGCAAAAATGTATCTATAACGTGAGTTTGATATAACGAAAACTTATAGAACAAAACCTCCAAAACAAAACAAAACTTTATCTTACGGCACAACACGTGCCGCGCTTGCGACAAATATGGTTTAAAAATGTTTAAATAAGCATTATCAGGGCTTTTTTGAACGGACGGCTACGCCATATCATCACTAATCAACCATGTATTTCATACCTAAACATTATATCGAACTGACGTTATCTATACAGCCAAAAATAATGCTATTGCTGCATAATATTGTGCAATGTTATATTCATGATAGTTAGTGTGTTTGTATTTGTTTGTTGTACAATAGATTACAAAAGAAAAGTGACAGAAAGTGACGGAAAGTAACAAAAAGTGACAAAGAGTGACGGAAAGTGACAAATCGCACCAAATCGCGACGGAAAGTGACGGAAAGTATCGAAAACGCTCAATGGGTTCTGCGTTTGTAGTACCTTTGCATCGTGATTCAAGGTGTTGAATCCGGTAGGCTGCAGACGTAAGCAGCCCGTGATCTTTGACGTATGAATACTGCCCGTGAGGGTAGTGGAGGGAGCAGAAATGTTGCCCTCACGGGCAGCAATGGTAGCAAAAACTTTCCATTTCTTGCAGTAGGTGCATGGAAACTATTTGGCAATGACCTTGGAAATGTATAACTTTGCAACCTTAAATGCATCGTGTATGAAGATTGGAGATATACATATTGAGGTAGAGCGGAAGGCGATACGGCATATATATCTGTCAGTGCATGCTCAGGACGGGCGAGTGCATGTGTCGGCACCGCTGTTTATGCAACAAGATGATATTGAGGCGTTTGTGTTGCGGAAACGGGCATGGATAGAGCGGCAGAGAGAAAAGGTACTATCCCGTCCGCGGGAAGTCCTGCATTATGTATCGGGGGAGAACCATTATCTGTTTGGTCAACGGTTGCTATTGGACGTGGTGGTAATAGCCGATTGTACGCCCTCTGTTCTCGTGACGGGCGATACACTGCGCCTGACAGTCCGTCCTAATACAAGCGAAGCACAACGCGCGCTACTCATTGCCGAGTATCAGCGTGTGGTGCTTCGCCATTATCTCACTGAGAATGTAGCCTATTGGCAACGCATTATGAGTGAACCTGATGTGGCATGGACTATCCGCAAGATGCGCTCCGAATGGGGGTCGTGTACGCCGCGTAAGCGTAAACTGCTATTCAATCTCGAGTTGGCGCGTATGCCGCAGCCTTGCATTGATTATATCATTGTTCATGAGTTAGCGCATCTGCGCGTCCCCAACCATAGTCCTTTGTTCTATGCACGTGTAGAGCAGTTCCTTCCCGATTGGCGGGCACGCCGCAAGGAACTGAAGGATTTTGCCGTACACCATAGGGGCTTGTGACTATAACCGTACTTCTACCTTGGCACGGAGCCAGTGAGTGGGCTGGAGAATGCCGCCGTAGTCGTAGTAGGTGCGGTTGGTCATGTTGGTGCACTCCAAAGACGCCTTCCACTTGGGTGCGTCGTAGAAAATGCTGCCATCCAACAGAAAAACAGGCTGATAGGTCTGCACTACCCCATCGCGGTCCGCATACGAGCCGTTGCGCTGTTGGAAAGTGAGTTGCCATGACGCGCCCAAACCGCGGTAGATGCTGTGCTCGATGGTGAACGAAAGGCGGTGCTGGAGGTAGTCGAGGGTGTACTTGCTAAGGTAGTCGGTCTCCTGCTTGGTGGTGCCGCAATAGGCGTAACTGAGGCGCGCCTGACGGAGGAAATGACCCAACGGTTGGCGTGCCGTGATGCCGATGGTGGCATTGCAGCCCCATGTCTGAAGGTGGGCGTAATTGCGTGACAACCACTGCGTTTCGTCGGGTCGTTTGACCCAATCGATGACATCGGTGGCATAGCGGTAGTAGCCCTTGAGGTTCGCGTCGAGACGGATATTCGTCCACTGCTTTTGGTACTGCGCCCCGAGTTCGGCCTTGTAGGCATGCTCGGCACGCAGGCTGTCGTTACCGAGTTGCGTCGCCGAATGGTAGTAGAGGTCGGTGAAGGTGGGCAGGCGCAGGGCGCGGGCGGTATTGAGGTAGAGCGAGAGCCCGTGAACAGGGCGATAGGAGAGGTCGAGGCTATAGGACCAGTCGGCACGGAAAGCGGTGTTGTAGGTGCCGCCGACGAGTGCCGAGAGGGAGACCTTGCTCCAATGGGCGGTCTGCTGGAGGTAGTAGTTGACAGTCAGGCGGTTATGCTCGCCGAGCGTGTTGGAGGTGATGTAGGCATCGCGCAGGGTGAGCCCCACGGAGGTGGTACCCCACGTCTCCATAAACGAGACCTTGGCATCGGCATCGGCGGTGTGCGTCCAATGGCGGTTGTGCCCCGTGTACCAAGCAGGCGTATCGGTGCCCTCGCGGAACAACTCAAAGCGGTCATAATGAGCACGATAGAGCGCCGAGGCATCCATCGTCCACCGCTCTGCCAACCTCCCGTGGTATGCCGCCGAGGCAAACGCCATGCGGGTGGCATCGAACTGGTCGGGATAGGAGAGGGCATAGAAAGCATTGGCACCCGCGTCCTTGTACTGCGCGCCAGCCTGCACCTCGAAGCCGCCTGTCGTAAGATGGGCGAAAGCATTGGCGATACGATAGTCGGTGTTGGAGGCGAAACCCGTTGACTGATTGTAACTTACGTTGGTTTCCCAATGCAGGTTTTCGCGGGCGTCACGGTAGGCAAGGCGGGGATTGAAGAGCCCGTATTCGCCTGCCGCGAGTGAGGCTTCGACCTCACAGGCAGTGTCGCGCGCCTGCCGCGTGACGATGTTGATGACACCGGCATACGCGCCCAAGCCCTGCGGCGTGGCGTTGTACACCTCGATGCGCTCGATGTCCTGCGGTTCGACGGGCAGGTTCATTGAGTAGTGCCCCGTCTGCGGGTCAGTAACATTGACGCCATTGAGGAAGATGAGCGTCTGGTCAGCCGTGCAGCCATTGAGGGCGATGTCGGCTTGCACGCCCGTGGCACCGCGCTGGCGCACATCGACCCCGGGCAACCGCTGCAGCACCTCCGCCAGCGTGCTGACGGGCAACTGACGAATGTCGTTGCGGGAAAAGACAGTGACTTGTCGCACCGCCGAAGAGGCGAGGCGCGACGTTGTGGCAACTACGTCCAGTTGCTCCAAGGCAATCCGGTTTGCCACTTCCGTTTCGTCGGGAGAGAGAGTCTCCCCGGCATTTGCCGATACGCCGCAGATGAATGCCGCACACAGCGCCACAGCCTTGCCCGACTTGAGCATCTCCAAGTCGCAAATGCTACGCCCCACGCGACCGATGGTCACATGGCGGTGCATCGAAGCAAAAGCCGCATACGCTTTGCGCGAGAAACGGCGGAAACGAAACGAACGAGAAATACTATATAACTTGTTCATAATGGTCAGAACAACCACACAACCCATTGATACCCAGTGATATGCATCACACTATCTGCCACAGAGACAAACGTAAGGCTCAAAAAAAGAGGACTGCTCAACAAATGTTGTCAGGCAGCCTCTTCGTTGTACTCTCAATAGCAATTTATTTGGAAATTGCGCCACTTGGGCAGACATCTGCGCACGTGCCGCATTCGGTGCACATGTCAGGGTCAATGGAGTAACGATCGCCTTCGGAGATGGCTCCCATCGGGCACTCGTCCTTGCAAGTGCCACAAGCGATACAATCTTCAGAAATTACGTAAGCCATAACTATTAATTATTGATTTGGGTTGTTTCACAAATTCGGTGCAAAGGTACGACAAATAAATCGGAATACCAAATATTAGGTATTGAAAAAATGAAAAAATCGCCTTATTCTACTTCTTCCGCTGTTGAAGTGCGGCAAGCAGTTTGGCGTTTGGACCGGTCAACTGTTTGTCTGTCAGCCCTTTCTGCCGCGCATAGGTAGTCCAGTCTTTGGCACCTTTTTCCTTTAGGGGCAACCCCAATTGCAGGTAGTGGCAGTAGGCGATGCCGAGGGCGTCGGTGGCATCCAACTTGCGGGGCATGTCCTCTTCGGGGATATGGAGGAAGCGCTGAAGCATGGCAGCGACCTGCTGCTTGTCGGCATGCCCGTTGCCGGTGATGGCCATTTTGACCTTCATGGGCGAGTACTCGTTGATGGGAATATCCTTGGAGAGAGCCGCTGCAATCGCCACCCCCTGGGCATGCACAATCTTAATCATCGTCTGCGGGTTCTTGTCCACAAACTGCGTCTCGATAGCCAGTTCCGTGGGGTGGTACTCCTCGATTAACTCCTGCAGGAAGAAGAACTCGCGCTGCAGGCGGGCGTATTGGTCGTCCAACTTGTGCACATCGTACACGCCAAATGTCACCAATTCGGCATGCTTGCCCGAAGTGCGCAACAACGCATAGCCCATAAAGAGGGTACCCGGGTCAATGCCCAAAATAAGGTGCTCTTTTACCAGTTTGTCAAGCATTGTGTTGCACTGTCTATCAGTGTGTCTTTCTGGTGGTTGCGTGAGTCAAGCACCACCACACGTTTCTGCAGGACATATGTCTCACCCTCCCGTATGGGCAGCGTGGCAGAGTAGCCGACGATGTGCTGCTTCTCAATCTTGATAGGGCGATGGGGCACCGGCGTGCCGTTCTTGAATATGGTGTAGTTCATCGCGCAGCAGAGTTGCAGGTCCACGTGCCGCATCTGCAGCCACATCCAACTAAGGTCCTGCCCTACGTAGTTCATCAGCGGGTACCACTCTACAGCCTCCTCGCCTCCGCCCAAGAGTGCCAGCAGCGAGACGGGACCATTATAGTCCACCGACTGCACTCTGTAGGTGATTTGCATTGCCTCTTTCTTGGCAGGCAGCAGTTCTCGTACAGCCTTTATATTCAACGTGTATCCTTTGGGTGACAGGGTGGTGAACTCCCGCTCAAGCAGCGGTTCGTTCTTGTGCAGGCGACGGTAGAAATTCTCCACCTTCCAGTCTGCCAAGTCCAACCGCTCGTCGTGCAAGCGTACTGAGATAGAGGAGATATTGGGTATGGGCTTCTCTACTCCCTTTATGTACGTGCACAGGCGTTGCGGAGCCGCGTAGTGCTCCTCGAAGTGCGCTGTCTGGCAGAGATAGTCATTCGAGAACGTCAGTTGTTGTTCCACCTCGGGTTCGTGCTGAGGGTCCCAACTGTGCTGTTCGATAGTCCAAGTATTGTATTCCAACATAGTTATTTCGTTGTTTCGCGTACTACTAAATCGGTGGGCACCATCTCAGTCTGGAAGATACGCTCGTCGCCGCCCAACCGCTTGAGCAGACGCAACATAGAGCGTCGTCCAATCTCCACACCATGCTGCTGCACCGTGGTCAACATCGGCGAGGTGGTACGGCACAGCGGGTCGTCCGAAAAACCGCAGATAGCCAACTCATTAGGTATGCGGATGCCTAATATCTGTGCGGCGTAGAGTACTCCTGATGCACAATTGTCATTCACGCAGAAGATGGCATCGGGCTTGCTTTCGCGCTGCATGACAATGGGTGTGTCAATGATGGCTTGCGCCCGCGTGTCGCACGTGATGATGTTGGGCTCGTCGCACGGCAGCCCATAGTGCATCAGCGCATCCCGCCACCCTTGATAGCGTCTGCGCGCCACCTCCAACTGCATGGGCGACGAGAAATAGGCGATATTCTTGCAGCCTGTCTGAATCAGATACTCCACCGCCGTATAGGCTCCCATATAGTCATCCGATAGTACCTGGTCGCACTTCAGTGACGGACACGGGCGGTCGTACAATACCAGTGGTATGCCACTGCCGATAACATCCTGCAGATGCTGCAGTCCGGTGGTCTGCTTGCTCACGCCTACCAGCATACCTGCCACGCGGCTGCCGATAAGGGCTTGGATGCCTTGCACCTCTTTCTCCACATTCTCGCCTGTCTGGCAGATAAGTATCTTGTATCCTGCCTCGTTGGCGGTCTGCTCGATGCCGTCCAGCACCGAGGCAAAGAAATGGTGGTTCACTTCCGGCAACATCACGCCTATCACATTGTTGCGGCAGGTGCGCAGGTTGCTTGCCATCATATTGGGCTTGTAGTTGAGTCTGCGGGCACACTCGCGCACGTCGTGTTTGGTCTTGTCGCTGATGTCGGGATGGTTCTGCAAAGCGCGGCTTACCGTTGAGACGGAAATGCCTAAATCCCGTGCTATGTCTTTGATTGTTATTGCTTTCATCTGTAATTACTTGCTATCATCCTCCTCTTGGTTGTCTGCTGGCTTGATATTCTCCGCTTTCTCCCGACTGCGTATAGCACCCCTGAAAATGACAATCACAGCCCCTGCTACCAACACATAGTCTGAATAGGGTTGCAACTTCATATAACTCATCACGCACCCTGCCAACAGAATCACCAAGCCCACAATCAATAGGATATTACTCCACTTCATAGTAATTTGCAATTTTAATTTGTAATCAGATATACATCTTCGTTGCTTGCGTGCATACCATATCGCTCACGCGCGAACTGCTCGAGGCTGTCCGTGTCCTGCAACACCTCCATCAGGTGTAGTGCATGCTGTGTGTCCGCCCGTGCTTCACGCAATTGTACCTCGGTCTGATGTACCTGACGACTGCGTTTTAGTCGCTTGATTGCGCTTTGGTCTCCTACAAGCAGATATACAACCGCAAATACTAAAATTGCTATCAAGTATTTGTTTGTCAGTAGTTTGCGTGCATTTGTTTTTAACTCGTCTTTGCTTGTCATATGGCTTTTATGCAAATTTTCCGCAACAACGTGCGGGAATACATTGCAAAATTACTGCAAATTTTCGATATGCGCAAGGTGATTGCCGCTTTTTCTATGCAACTATGTCTTATTCTGGTTGTGAATGTCATCGTGTTAATTTCGAGTCAAGAGTATGACATTAGTATGTGATTAGTATGTTATTAGTATGTGATTAGCGGGAGAATAGCGAGTGGATACCTTTCTGTTTCCCTACATTTGGGGATTGTGCAGGCAAAAGAATGGCAGTAATTTTGCAGTCCGATTGGGGTATTAGTTTGATTGACAATATATGGCATCCGAGAACAAAACAATCGATATCGCCGTGGTGGGTAGTGCCCAAAGCGGCAAGAGTGCGTTGGTAGAGGCATTGCGCAAGGAGACGGAATGGACGGGTAAACCACTCGTATTCACCGAGATACACGACCATAACGAACTGCACGGGCATCAATACGATGTAGTGCTGCAGGTGGTGGACTCCACCCACTTGGAGGAGAGCCTGCTCCTCACGCCGCACATCATTGACGAAGAGGAGAAGATTGTGTTGGCGTTCAACCGCTATGACCTGCTGCTGAAGACAGGACACTCGCTGGACTTGCCCACGATGCAGGATTTGATGGGCGTGCCACTGGCATTGGTGAGTGCGAGCAAAGGGCACGGGATAGGTGAGATACTGCATCTGTTGGAACAAACTAACGCAGCCCCTGTATCGACTGACCACCCCGTTTACCATGCGTGGGAGCAGCACGATGAGGACGCCTACGCAGGTTACGTGCACGGTGTGCTGATGCAGACGCTGCTCCACCCGAAAGACGACAAACACTGCACGCGGTTAGAGCGCATAGACAAGATTCTGACCAACAAATGGACGGGCTTTCCTATCCTTGCTGTCATACTGTTTGTGGTGTTCGAGTGCACATTTGCTCTCGGAGAACCGCTACAGGACTTGATGCAACGTGGCATTGATGCCCTCTACGACCTCTGTATGGGTGCATTGCCCGCAGGGTGGCTGGGCAGTCTGCTGGGCGACGGTATCATACAGGGCGTGGGGTCGCTCCTGACCGCCCTGCCGAATATCATTATTTTGTTCTTCTTCCTCTCGCTGATGGAAGACACGGGCTATATGGCGCGTGTGGCGTACCTGATGGACGGCATGATGCACCGCCTCGGCTTGCACGGACGCTCCTTTATCCCTATGCTGATGGGCTTTGACTGCAACGTGCCCGCAATTATGGCGGCGAAGGACATCAAAGACCCCAAAGACCGTGCGCTGACTATGCTGATGGTGCCGTTTATGTCTTGCTCGGCACGTCTGCCGGTATATATCCTGTTTATTGACGCATTCTTTGAGAACTACAAGGCGTTGGTGCTGCTGTCATTGTACCTGTTGGGTATTCTGCTGAGTTTCCTGTTTGCGTTTATTATGAAGAAAACCAAGTGGTTCCGCAAACCTGCCGATGACAAAGTCAACGAGTTGCCTGCGTTCCGTATGCCTACGTGGAAGAGCATCGGCGGGCATATATGGTACCGCGTATCGGACTTCTTGAAGAAAATCTCTACAGTGGTGCTGTGTGCGTCTGTGATTATCTGGGCGTTGGAGTACTTCCCCGCAGGCGACCTCGACCACATCGAGACCTCGTGGCTGGCGGCTATCGGACAGTTTATCGAACCCGTTATGCGCCCGCTGGGATTTGACTGGAAGATGTCGGTTTGCCTTCTCACGGGTCTGCCTGCCAAAGAAGCCATCGCTGCCACATTTGCTATCTTGTTCGGCGGAGACATGTCGGCAACGGCACTGACACCCGTGAGTGCGTATGCGTTCCTTGTATTCACACTCTTGTACTTCCCATGTGTAGCCACTATCGCCACCATACGCCGTGAAATCAACTGGAAATGGGCAGCCTTCACGGTGGTAAACTCGATAGCCGTGGCATGGTTGGCAGCATTTGTGGTATATCAAGTCGGTAGTTTGCTCTGCGCATAAGGATATGCGGCAAGGCTTATAAGACTATGTGGCAGGAGATACTCGTCATAGTATTGATAGTGTGCGCGATAGCAGGCGTATGGTGGTCGGTGCACAAGCAGCGTCATCAGCCTTGTGAAGGCGATGGCGGGTGCAAGGACTGCCCGTTGGCGGACAAATGCACGAAGAAAAAGTAGCATTTGCGGGTATGGCTAAAAAGCAGTACCTTTGCGCCTTGTTATGAAGAAGGTATTTCCTTACATCGCCATCATCCTTGCCATGCTCTGTTGGGCGGGTTCAGGTATCGCAGTCAAAGCGGCACTTGTGTCGTTCTCTCCCCTGACTATGATTATACTGCGCTTCACGGTTGCCGTACTGCTCATGTTTGCTATCGGCTTGTGTTGCCGTGGCAATGCGGTGCTTGGCTTGCAGCGTATCGACAGAAAAGACATCCCCCTCTTCTGCTTGGGCGGTTTCTTCCAGCCGTTTTTGTATTACATTCTCGAAACCTATAGTTACAAACTCTTCGCCTCACCCACTATTGCCGAGGCACTGCTCAGCACCAGTCCTCTTATCGCGCCGTTCTTTGCGTGGTTGATACTCCGCGAGCGTGTCACCATATACAATATCATTGGCATTATCGTCTCCACGGCGGGCGTACTGCTGCTCATATTGGCAGGCGCAGGTAACTTCGAGTTGGGCAACCCGTGGGGCATACCTCTTGCCTTCGTAACCGTCAGTACGGCAGTGGCTTACACCATCGTCCTGCGCCGCATACCCACCCATTATTCGTCCCTTACCATTGTCTTCTACGTACAAGCCTTTTCCTTGTTGCTCTTTTTCCCCTTGTGGGGCATTGTGGACGGACCTAAAATAAGCGAAATGCTTGCCACCGTGGACGTTAGCGCACTGACATCATCTCTTTGGGCAATCGGCTATTTGGCAGTCTTGTCGTCTGTGGCAGCCTTTATCTTGTTCTGCTATACGGTACGTGAAATCGGAGTCACCCGCGCCAATGCCTTCAACAATGCCCGTCCTGTCTTCACTGCACTCATTATGTTCCTCGGCTTCAACGAGCAACTCCCCGCTCTCAAATGGCTCGGCATCCTGATTATCATTTTGGGATTATTTATATGCCAAAAGACCACGAACCGAGGGCAAAAATAAGGGCAACGGACATTTTATTTGCCTATGTCGGATATTCTTCGTACCTTTGCGGCTCAATTCGCAATCGTTTGAAGCAGAAGTGAAACTTAAAGACAGAAGCCTATGATATTTTCTACTACGTTAGATTCTTTCTATAATTTCTTGTTTATCATGGCCCTTGTGGGGCTTGTGGTATTCATTGCGCTGTTCTTTGTGGACGCGGGCTATGGCAAGATGCGCACCGAGAAGTGGGGTCCTGCTATCAACAACAAGGTGGGCTGGTTCCTGATGGAGATGCCTGTCTTTATCGTAATGATGTACTTGTGGGCAATCTCGCCTGTCCGATTGGAGATACCGTACTTGATATTCTTCCTGATATTCGAGTTCCACTATTTCCAACGCTCGTTTGTATTCCCCTTCCTGATGAAGGGCAACAGCAAGATGCCCGTCACCATCATGGGGCTTTCGGTGCTGTGGAACCTTATCAACGGCTATATACAGGGCTATTGGCTCTTCCATTTGGCGCCGCAGTACGCACCCTATGCCACCAATTGGCTCACCGACCCGCGTTTCATCATTGGTACGCTGATATTCTTTGTCGGTTGGGGCATCAATATGCACTCCGACCATGTCATCAGGCACCTGCGCAAGCCGGGCGACACCAACCACTACCTGCCCAAGGGCGGTTTGTACAAGTACGTGACAAGTGCTAATTATTTCGGTGAAATCACCGAGTGGCTCGGCTTTGCCATTCTCACATGGTCGTACGCGGGCTTGTGCTTCTGGTGGTTCAGTTGCTGTAACCTCGTACCGCGCGCCAACTCTATCTGGCACAAGTATCAGGAAGAGTTCCCCGACGAGTTCGACGCCAAACGCCTGAAACGCATTATACCATTCATTTACTAATCATATTTAGTCCCTAAGGTCGTACAGACCTTAAGGACTTTATTCATTATTATGGAATCCAAACTTTTTACTCCTTTCCAATTAGGACCTGTCACGCTCCGCAACCGGTTTATCCGTTCTGCGGCGTTTGAGAATATGTGCCACAACAACACCCCCTCGCAGGAACTGCACGACTACCATGTCAGTAGCCATGACTACCGTTGCCTATTGCGCTGTGGACCTGAGCGGTGTCTCTTTTGACGGGCAACTCTATGTACGCGAGGAGGCACTCCCCGGCTTGAAGAAACTGACCGATGCCGTACACGCCGAGGGTGCTAAAGCCAGTATCCAACTCGGGCACTGCGGCAATATGACGCATTTCTACACCTGCCACTGCATGCCTGTCAGTGCGAGCAACGGTTTCAACCTCTATTCGCCCACTATCCACCGCCGTCTGCGTGTGGACGAGATACACCAACTGGTAAAGAAGTTCGGCGAAGCGGTGGACTTCTGTCGCGAAGCAGGTTTCGACTGCGTGGAGATACATGCGGGGCATGCCTACTTGATTTCGCAGTTCATCAGCCGTCGTACCAACCACCGTCACGATGAGTACGGCGGAAGTTTTGAGAACCGTGTACGCTTTATGAACGAGGTGCTCGACGAGGTCATGCTTCATGCCAAAGATGACATGGCGGTTATTGTCAAGACCAATATGTGGGACGCTTGCCGTGGCGGTTCGGACATGGAGGAAGGCTTGCGCGTAGCGCGAGAGATACTCAAGCACAAGGTACACGGTATCGTCCTTTCGGGCGGTACGGTGAGTGCGTCGCCTATGCGTATTCTGGGTGGTGCCATGCCTATCAAGACCCTTGCCCACTATATGCCGATGAAGAGTTTCTGGTGGCTCAAAGCCGCTTTGCTTTGTGGCGGCGGGGCACTGATGATTCCTACCGTGCCTTTCAAGGAACTCTATTTCATGGAGCAGGCAAAGCGTTTCCAACGTGAGTTGAAGGACGAATTAGGTGATACCAAACTCATCTATGTAGGCGGTGTGCAGTCGGGTGACAACTGCCAAACGATTATGGATGAGGGCTTTGAACTCTTCCAGATAGCCCACGTACTCATCAAGGACTCCTGTTTCGTCAAACATGTAGAGGCGAACCCGCACTACCATGCAGGCTGCGGACGTTCCAACTACTGCGTCGGACGTATGTACACGCTCGATATGAAATGCCACGAGTGTGTGGAGCGTGACGGTGAACCAATCCCCGCATGCCTCAAGAAGGAGATTACCCGCCTCGAAGCCAACGCCAAGAACTCCATGGCAGAGAAATAAGCCACTAATGACTCATAATTCTTCATTCATAATTCATAATTAGTAAAAACGGTGTTAAGTCTCGTTACCGGTGCGAGTAGTGGCATAGGTTTGCAGTATGCCACGCAGTTGGCTCGCGATTATCATACGGATTTGTTGCTCGTTAGCAACCAGGAGCAGGAACTGCAGCGCGTAGCGGCTGACTTGTCTGCTCTGTATGGCGTGCGTGCCATTGCGCACTATGCCGACCTCAGTCTCGCGGACGCTGCCGAGAACCTGCACCAATACTGTCTCGACAACCACTTGCAGGTGGACATCCTCATCAACGATGCGGGCGTGTTCTTCTTCAACCCTTACTGCGAGACCTCCATGCGCCGTATCGAACTGATGCTCAACCTCCACGTCACAACCGTGGCAAAACTCTGCCGCCTGTTCGGTGAAGATATGATAGCCCGCCAACTGACCGAGGAAGAGCAAGCACAAACTATCTGTGGCAAACCGCGCCGCAAAGGGTATATCCTCAATATGTCGTCCATGTCCGCATGGATGGCGATGCCTGGCATTCAGACATACAATGCCACCAAGGCGTTTATCTACAACTTCTCCAAATCGCTTTGGTACGAACTTCGTCCCAAGGGAGTAAACATCACCGTCATGACCCCGGGCGCAGTGGATACAGCCCTCTTCGGTTTGGCACCCAATCTGCGCCGTTTGGCAGTCAACCTGACAGTGTCTATCCCCCCTGAGAAGTTGGTGAAGCGTGCTTTGCGCTCTATGTTCCGCGGCAAGAAAGCCGACATGCCCGGTGTCATCAACCACCTCTGCACTCCGCTTCTCAAGCACACTCCCGACTGGCTCGTCTTCCTTGCCATCAAATACGTCGGCCGCTTCCAAAAGTAAGCCGACTGAATCGTACATTGTAAATTCGTAAATGGAATTATTTGCACACGTGCAAATAATTCCTTACTTTTGCACCCGTGAAGCCATTGCGGGCTGCACACTTTTGTATAAAGGCGTTTATTGACGCTTGTTTTGGAACTCTGAAATCCTGCAAAATTTCGCATGCCCAAAGCAAGATTACAATAAACGTTCATTGGTATGTATCATACTTTCTTTGCACATCTGTGGTGCAAAAGCGAGGCATACATATCGGCGTGGACGTTTGTTGCTCATTCTTGTGTGTAGGGTCTTGCAGGAACCTCAGAGTTGAGAATGAGCGTGGATAAGGTACCACGCTTCTTTTTGTATCATCGGGCAGGTGAGGTGCCGCCGCCCATACATAGATTAAACTATGAAGAAAACATTTCTTTGTTTGGCAATGGTTCTAATCACGACCTTTGCTATTGCGCAGAGCCAAAACTAAGTCAATCAACTTATTTGGTTAAATGGCAGAGTGATGTGCGCTAATCCTATTTCTACAGTGGATAGTATGACGTTTGCCGGCGAGGTGCAAATGGATACGCTCCACATGTTGTTGCCCCGCACCTTGATTAACGTAGTGCATGACACGGTTATCAAAACGGACACGATTGTCAAAACCAACATCGTGTATGTGAAAGATACCATCTACATCAACAAATGCGGTTCGATGGTATTAGGTCGCCTCTCTGTGTCTGCGGATAAATATGTGTCTTTTGCCAAAGGTAATTTGCAGTATCAGGCAAGCTCCAAGACATGGCGTTTTGCCAAGAATCAGTATGACTATATCGGTAGTGATAATTCCAATATCTCCGATACATATTCGGGTTGGATCGACCTGTTCGGTTGGGGAAATGGCAACCACCCAACCGATATAAGTACAAACAATAGTGATTATCAAACATTTGTGGATTGGGGTACAAACGCAAATGGCACCGATATACCTAACACATGGCGCACGCTATCTGCAGATGAATGGCTACATATCATTTATACTCGTTCCAATGCAGACAAACTTTTTGGTTTTGGAACTATAAATGGTGTGGCGGGTATGATTTTGCTACCTGACGGTTGGATAACCCCGAATGATATAGTTTTTACGCCTGCAGTAGAAAAGGGATTGCGTGATAACAAAATGGAGGATTATGCTTGGAGCTACGGAGAATATCATAATTGTTTCCTTGATAATATCTATTCCGCTTATGATTGGCAAGAAATGGAGAATGCTGGTGCTATCTTTCTCCCTGTTGCAGGCTATCGTTATGGGCGAGAGGTTATAATGGATGGAATAGGATATTATCTCACAAGTACTGGAGATGATGATAACGGCTGTGCATACGGTATGGATTTCAGGTTGTGGATATTTTTTGCATACCATTGTTACTCTCGGCGCTGTGGATTCCCCGTGCGCCTCGTTCAAGATGTGAATTAATAAGAACGTACTTTTTATTTCGCTGTAAGCATCTTGTATGCTACATCTGTAACCGATGTTGTTTTTTGCTCTATTGAACAAGATAGGTTGGTAGTGCAGTTGCAGGTAGGTGTATTGGTCAAATAAATAGCAGTTGTGTATATCATAGAAAAAGAGTAACTTTGCAGCGAGAAAGGAGAATGTATAAAATGACCATAGAGGAAACTCAGTGCCGGGTGCACAAAATCTCAGAAGAGGATTTGTGCCATTACATGACCCTTGATGAAATGCATGAGCGTTTGACGGCTCACATAAAGGCTCGTTATAGAGCACAATGAATACAAAACCCATTGGTTAATATATAGATATGTTCGACAATTTATCAGAAAGATTAGAGCGTTCCTTCAAGATATTGAAAGGTGAAGGTCGTATCACCGAGATTAACATCGCCGAGACCGTCAAGGATATCCGCAAAGCCCTGTTGGAGGCGGACGTTAACTATAAGACAGCCAAGCAGTTCACCGACGAAGTGAAGACGAAGGCTTTGGGACAGAATGTGATGACCGCCGTGCGCCCCGGGCAGTTGATGGTCAAGATTACGCATGACGAGTTGGCGGAACTCATGGGTGGCGAAGCCGAGGAGATTAACCTGAAAGGCAATCCCGCCATCATCCTGTTGAGCGGTTTGCAGGGTTCGGGTAAGACCACTTTTGCAGCCAAACTGGCGAACTACCTGCAGACCAAGAAGAACAAGCGCGTCATGTTGGTGGCGTGCGACGTGTACCGTCCTGCCGCCATCGAGCAGTTGCGCGTACTCGGTGAGCAGATACAGGCGAAGGTCTATACCGACGAGGCGGAAACCAACCCCGTGACCAAAGCCGAGAAGGCTATCAAGGAGGCGAAGACCTACGGCTACGATGTCGTGATTGTGGATACGGCGGGCCGATTGGCTGTTGATGAGCAGATGATGCAGGAGATAGCCGCTATCAAACAGGCAATTACGCCCAGCGAGACCCTCTTCGTAGTGGACGCTATGACCGGTCAGGACGCTGTGAATACTGCCAAAGAGTTCAACGACCGTCTTGACTTTGACGGCGTGATACTCACCAAGTTGGATGGCGATGCCCGCGGCGGTGCGGCGTTGAGTATCCGCTCTGTGGTGAAGAAGCCTATCAAGTTTATCGGCACGGGCGAGAAGATGGATGCCTTGGACGTGTTCCACCCCTCGCGAATGGCTGACCGAATACTGGGTATGGGTGACGTGGTGTCTCTCGTGGAGCGTGCGCAAGAGCAGTACAACGAAGCCCGCCGCATCAGCAAGAAGATTGCCAAGAATCAGTTCGACTTCAATGACTTTCTCTCTCAACTTGAACAGATAAAGAAGATGGGTTCGATGAAGGACCTCATGGGCATGATTCCCGGAATGGATAAGGCGATGAAGGGCGTGGAAATCAACGATGATGCCTTCAAACCCGTGGAGGCCATCATATCCTCTATGACGCCCGAGGAGCGCGCTAACCCTGCGTTGCTCAATGGCAGCCGCAAGAATCGTATTGCCAAAGGTTCGGGAACAAGCATTGTGGAGGTAAACCGTTTCCTCAAGCAGTTCGACCAAACGAGCAAGATGATGCGCAAAGTGCAGCAGATGAGGAGAAGATAGGCACTATCTTCTCCCAACTCTCAACTATAGAACTTCCCAACTTCTTTTAACTTTCAACTATCAACTGCACTAAACTCTCAACACTAAACACTCAACTCACCAATGACTGTCAAGGAGGTATTTGAAATGCGGCGTGCGGGCAAAGTGGAGGAGGCGTATGAGACTATCCTGCCCATGTACCGCGTGCACCACGGCAAATACACCACCTTGGCGATGTTCTGGTGTGCGGTGGACAAGATGAACCTGTTGCTTACCCGTGTCACGGGCGCAGACGAGGCATCCCTTGCGGCACTCGCTGAGGCGGAACGCATACTCCTCAGCCTTGAGCGTCTTTATCCTAAGATGTACGACGACCAAGGCTCTGCCAGACAAGCCCTCGACAATATGCGTATCGCCCTGCGGGATACCCGCCTGCGTACTATGCCTATAGAGTAACAGGCAGGACGATTTACATCTAAGATTCAGTATATTTACTTTTGAAATCTCCCCACGTACTTGATGGCAAAGGAGACAACACGGGCGGGGTTCCTATGAGCCTCGTTGGTGAAACGGGATACGTCTCTCGCGTCGTCTCTTATTAGCCCCATTAGTCCAATCAGACTTATTAGCCCCATCATTCTTAATAAACGTGAGTTCGATATACCTTTGGACAGTGTGTTTGTGGCTAATTAGTGTTAATACGGCGTAGCCGTCCGTTCAAAAGCCATCCCGATAAGCCTATTTGAACAAAGTTTGACCATCTTGTCGCAAGCGCGGCATATGTTGTGCCGCAAGAAAAAGTTTTGTTTGGTTTTGAAGGTTTTGTTCTATCAGTTTTCGTTATATCGGAACTCACGTTATATCGCTATTTTGGTGCGGTTGCCTTGGGCAAAGTTGGCGGATGTTTGTGTGTTTGTAAAAATTTTACTACTTTTGCAGGTGCAAAGACTTACGTTGGGGATAGTTGGGGCGGGAATGACGGAGAGGAAGCACAGAGACCGTCTGTAATCAGCAGACAGTCAAGGTGTAGAGACTCGGTCAGTATCGCGACAATAATGCCCCGCGAAAGGAGTCTTTGTGTATGTATTATTAACAAACGGCGTTTATCAGCGCTTGTTTTGGGACATCGGAATCTGGTACATTTCACAACCCAAGGCAGGAATGCAGTAAACGCTCATCGGTGTGTATTTGGTACACCATTGCTGGTGTACACGTACATATCGGCGTGGGCGTTATTGTTTGTTCTTGTTGGACGGTAAACCAGAACCTCGATGTCGGGAATAAGCAAAGATAAGGTTTCCACGCTTTATTTTTATACATCGGGTCGGTAGGAGCCGCCGCCCCGCCATTAAAACACATCACAATATGGTGAAAAAACTATTATGTTTATTGGTAGCACTACCGATGGCTATCATTTCGTTTGCCGATGTTCAGTACGAACTCAACGGCGGCTGGACCAACGATGACGGTTGGCAGAACAAGCAGGATATGTATGCAGGGCTGAATACATTGTGGAATACATTTGCAGAGGTTCCTGCAGATAATGCTCAATATACGTGGACGGCTTTGGATTCTTGTAAGGGAAATGTGAACAACGGTATTCCGTGGGCTTGCTACGCTCCCTATACAATGAAGGGCGATTTCTTCGCGGACGCTGCTACCAAGGCGAAGTTCCAATGGCTGGTGGATTATATGCAGTATGTATGTACGCTTCAGAAAGTGGAGGCTGACCTTCTGCAATACAACACGTGGTCTGATAACGGGGCTTTCTTGCGTTATAACTTGCAGGCATTCTTCCTCAACACCCAACGTACCGCGTGGCCAGTATCGGCGGACTACAAGGCGTATGGCAATATCGACTATTTCCAATCCTATTGGAAGCACGGTTTCGCCAACCCGAACACCGTGGATGCTGATGCTCCTTATACATTGCAGGCTCCATACCGTGAAGATATGGTGGATGGTGTTGTCATAAAATATACTTTTATGGGTTGGTACGACAATCCTGTTTTCGAGGGTAAGAAGATTACAACCATTGACAAAAACACAGAGGGTACCCTGTATGCCAAATGGGGTGAGTATATTCCTGCTGTCAGCGAGGTTTCTGCTATGCCAAATGGCACGGTTACTTCAATGCGGGGTACTACCACTTATTTTGACGGCGAGGAAGCATATTTGCAAGACTACACGGGCGGTATGCATGTTATCTTTCCCGAAGGAACCACATTGGCAGAAGATACTGAATATACCGTTAATGGCATCAAGAATATCGTAAATGGTACTCCCTCGCTGACGGTGACCGAGGTCGTTGAGCAGGAGCCGGCTTCGGCGATTGTTCCTATTGTTGTTGACCGGATTTGTTTTCTACCGGACTATGCCGGTATGCTCATCAAACTCGAAGGTAAACGTATCGCAGGTTACTCTGCTGACGGCTATCCTTCCTTCTGTGATGAATATGATACGATTGCTTCCTATAAACTGCAAATCGACCAAACTACGTTCTACAATCGCCGCAAAGTGGATATCGTTGCTGTCGTTGAGCCGTGCAACAGTTTGCGTCTGCGCGCTTTTGCCGATGACGTTATTCCCTCTGCTCCTATGGGGCACGATGCGCACGTGTATGAGACAATTTCTATCGGACAGGAGCAAAGCGGTAAGCAGGTGACCTGCAACCTATCCAACGATTGGATGTTCTCTGTTGTGCTTGACAACTTCAACTCCAACAAGCCTAATGACATCGCTTCGGGTAGCCGTTCTGTAGTACTTCACAATGGTTTCTTGTATTTCCCGAACCGTGACGCTAACCAGCCTACGTACGTTAACTTCAAGAAAGTGAACATTGCCGATGGCGATATGTTCGATGTTATTCCCGTTGCTGACTACTTGTTCAAATCGCGTGGCGATGCAACCAAAGATTACGTCTTTGGTCCTGCCAACGACCTCAAGTTGGACAATGCCGGTCACATCTTGGCAGCCAATTTTATCTCAAGTGCCAAGGGGGAATACCAAGTGTGGGTAATGGATGACATTGACAATGGTAAAGGGCGTCTCCTCATCTGCGATACTACGTTGAATGCCGATTTCGCCAATACTGCTATTCGTTTCGATGCCTTTGGTGTGAGTGGTGATGTTACCAAGGATGCTATCGTGATGGCTGCTTCTGCAAACACCGGCGATGTATATTACTGGAATATACAGAATGGCAAGTGGGATGGCAAACATTATTGTATTAAGACCAAGGGAGAGCACAACTTCAGTTATGCACCGCAAATCTTCCCGATAGAAGGTGGTATGTTTTATGTGGACGGCTACAACGACTACCCGATTTTGTTCGATATGCAGGGGAATAACTTGGGGTGGTTCGATACTACGGACGATGGTGGTATGGCTCCGCTTGTTACCAATCGCAACGGACAAGTTCGCAGGACAGGTCACAACGGTGTGGTTGAGTTCGAGTTGGGTGGCGAATACTTCCTTGTAATGGCAGGTGGCAACACCATCAACAAGCCCGCATCTACTTTCGTCCTATACAAGTTTGCAGACAAAGAACGCGTCTTTGCCAATATGACCCAATTGTGGGAGTTTCCGTACGATGGCATGGGCGATACAAGCAACGATGTGCGTGTCGCAGTTCCTTGTGTCCGGATTGTGGATGAGCATACAGCCAAAATCGCAGTGTACACCAACAACAATGGTTATGGTGTCTATACGCTCTCTGTGGATGTTGCTGATATTCCTACGGATAGCCAAAGTGCAACGGACGAGAGCAGCAAGAATTTGCAAAACGTTCGCAAGGTATTCCGCGACGGACAGGTGTATATCCTGCGCAACGGCAAAACCTATACAATTACAGGTGTGGAGGTAGAATAACACTATATAGAGACCTCTCCGCCGCCCCCTCTGCGAGCACTCCGTTTCGTCCTCGGACTTACGGAGAGTCCGCGGAGAGGCTCAATAAAGAGACTGCCTGACAAGTGTAGGCGGTCTCTTTTTTTATGCCTTTAGTGGTGGCTTATAGGTGTGTGTCCTTGTATTTGTTTGTAAGATAGTCTGTTACAAAAGAAAAGTGACAGAAAGTGACGGAAAGTAACAAAAAGTGACAAATAACGCCAAATCGCGACGGAAAGTGACGGAAAGTGCCAGAAACGCTCAATGGATTTTGCGTCTGTAGTACCTTTGCAGCGTCTTTCGAAAGTCAAGGTATGGCGACCGCCTCGGAAAGGTTGCAGAGTAATAAACGTAAAAATGTAATGATGTAAGAATTATGGCAAAGTATGTTCCAATGGACTTGGTCCGCTCATTGTCGGGTAAGGTGTGCCAGCACTCCGACGTGTATTTCGCAGAGCGTAACGGCTCTCTTTATACCGGCAAGTTATGTAAATCCCGTACCACTCCCTACTCGGCAAAGGAGTTGGCGCACAAAACAAAGTTCAAGACGGCTGTGGAGAACGCGAAGGCTGCGATGAAGGATGCCACACAGCGTGCGGCGTATGAGGCAACCTTCAAGAACCAAAAGAAGTGTCGCACATTGTTCGGCTATATCGTTTCCAAAGAGATGGCTAAGATAGCCTGACGCAGTAAAATTATTGTACAACTAAAAAAGATTAAAGTAAAATTATTATGGCAAAAATCAGATTTATTGATCCCGTTAAATCCGTTAGCGGTAAACTTTCCAAAAAGAGTCAAGTAACCTTTATGCTCCGCAAGGCAGCCACCTCCAATGCTGCGATGATAGAGAACCCGAACTTCACCCATATTATGGGCAAGCGTAGCACGCCTGTGAGTGCGGTGGAGGAGGCAGCGCGCAAGCGTTTCGGGCAGATATGCGCGAGTACGCTGACCCGTCTGAAGGACCCCGACAAGAAGGCTGCCGACTTGGCAGGGTTTAAGGCGCAAACCAGGTACACCACGTTGCGTCAGTATGTTTGGCACCAAGTGGCAGATGAGGTGGCATAAGTGATGGTTGAGAGTTGGGGGTAGGGGCTTGATGTTTAGAGAACTGACAACTCTCCACTGCCCTCAACTCTCCACTCTCAACACTCAACACTCAACTAAAAAATGAGGTATCTGCAACTGATTCTCGCTATGGCGATGTGCACTTTCGGGTGCGCATTGCTGATAGCGGGAATCGCAACACCGCCGATAGGTGTGATAGACAGCAGCCTGCTCGTGGCCTATGGTGAGACTCTCACTTTTGCTGGTTCGGTCGTGGGCATAGATTATCGTTATAGATGCAAGTAAATGTACTGCCCGCAGGGCAAATAGTACATAAATTTGTAAATTGTAAATTCGTAAATATCTTTATGTTACTCAAACTTTTACGTGAACCTCCCAAGGGCAATGCCATTTGCGGGACATTGTTGGTGGATAACCGTTACTTCTGCGACACGTTGGAGCGTGCCGATGTGGCAATACCTACGGGATTCTATCCTGTTACGCTGACCATGTCACCCCGTTTCGGGGAGGTGCTTCCTCTAGTGGGCAATGTGGTAGGGCGTACCGGCATACGGATGCACGCGGGCAATACGGTTCGCGATACCGCGGGGTGTATTCTGGTAGGCGTGGCGGATTTCATCTACCCTCCGCTGAACTCGGATGCCCTGCCGATACCGCGTCTGCTGTCGTCCCGCATTACGCTGAAGCGGCTGTGCGAGGTGCTGCTGGTGAATTATAATAATCGTAAGCAAAACAAGTATGAAGCCATGTATCTGGAGATTGTCGCTCCTGACCCGTA